>JGI12316J15309_10010569_pt1 | contig 46098 bp, 37 predicted proteins | sample MarCyaLeptolynsp_FD_15309 | JGI IMG/M metagenome (IMG submission 15309) | reverse complement strand
CTTGGATCACGGATCACCTCTCTCGCCAACTCTTTTCGCTAGCTGCGACGCTAAGTGATCGAAATGATCCGGATCGGATTAGGGACAGCCCCTAGGGCAGAGGGCCCCAGTCGATCTCGGTGGCCGCGCCCTTGTAGACCCGATACTGGCGGCCCGTGCCGTCGGCGCTGGCGATGTAGATGCCGCTGCCGCCCTTGCGCCGGGACGAAAACGCGATGGCCCGGCCGTTGGGCGAAAACGAGGGCTCCTCGTTGTTGCCCTGGCCCTGGGTGATGCGCGTGTACTTGTTGGTGCTGAGGTCCAGGGTCACGATGTCGTAGCGGCCGTTCTCGGCGCGCGTGGTGTACGCGACGACGCGCTGGCCCTTGACCGGCGACCACGTCGGCGTGGTGTTGTAGTCGCCGTTGAGCGATACGCGTCGCACGTTGGAGCCGTCCTCGGCATTCATCACGAAGATCTGGGGGCCGCCCTCGCGGTTGGACACAAAGGCGATTTCGCGGCCGTCGGGCGACCAGGCCGGCGAGGTGTCGATGAAGCGATTGTTGGTCAGGCGCTTGAGCACCCGACCGGTGCGGGCGGAGATGACGTAAATCTCGGGCTGGCCGTCGCGCGATAGAGTCAGCGCGAGGCGCTGGCCGTCGGGCGACCAGGTGGCGCCCGTGTTCATGCCCGGGTGGCGGCTGATGCGCACCGGTCGGCCGCCGCCGGCTTTGCCGATGTACAGGTCCGGGTTGGCCCGCATGTACGACGTGTACGCGACGCGCGAGCCGTCGGGCGACCAGGCCGGCAGGATGTTGATCGAGCGGTTGCGCGACAGCGACCGCAGGCTGGTGCCGTCGAAGCCCATGGCCATGACTTGCTTGCGACCGCGGCCGTTTTTCATGACGAAGGCCAGCTCCGAGCCGAAGAAGCCGTCCTCGCCGGTGAAGTACTTGACGACTTCGTTGGCGAACTGGTGGGTGAGTGCGCGCAACTGGTCGGGGGTGCCCGTGTACGTCTTTTCGAGCACGGGGCGAGCGCCCTTTTCGACTTCGTACAGGGCAAAGTCGAGCTTGACGCTGTTGCCGGTTCGCCGAACCCGCGACTTGACGACGCCGTAGGCGCCGACGTCCTTCCACGGCCCGGGCTCGATCGACATCTCTTCTTTGGCCAGGTTGGCCAAAAACGACTTCGGGTTGAGCACCTTGAACCAGCTCGACACCTGGAGGTCGAAGCTGAGAATCGCGGCCACCTCTTTGGCCAGGGCGCTGTCCGAGGCCACGCCGACCGGGATGGCGACCGGGTAGAGGCTCTTTTGGGCCGACGTAATGTCGATGACGACACGCCCGTCGTCCTGAGCGGCCGCCATGCGCGGCAGCGCGAGAAGCGACAGCATGCTGACGAGCAGCAGGGTTCGCATCATTGGTCTCCTGGAGTGAAGCGAAAGCAAATACCCTTGACCGTCAGCAGCTCCTTGAGGTGCTTGGGCACGGGCTTGTCCATCTGAGTAGCGTTGCGGAGAGCTTCTTCGACCGAGCGATTGAGAGTCGAGTTTTTCGATTTTTGGTCGAGCTGCCGGTCGACGATGCGGCCCTTTGCCGAGAGCGTGACGCAGCCAAAGACCTCGCCTTTGCCGGTGTCGAGCGTCGGCCGGCGCCAGGCCTTTTGAATACGTCCCGCGAGCTCGCCGACGTACGGGTCGCCCTTGGCGTCGGCCATGGTGCCCCATTCACTCCCCTCGTCGGACCCGTCGTCCTCTTCGTCGGGGTCGATGCCCACGTCGGTCGGCTCTTCGTCGATGTCGATGTTTCGGAACTTGTCGAGGGTTGCCGACGGGTCGACGAAATCGGGCGGCGGTGGCTTGCGGTCGTCCTTTTTCTTGGGCGCCGGCTCTTTGTCGGCGTCGCGCGACACACCCACGGTCTCCTTCGGTTTGACCTTGGGGTTCTTTTTCTTCTGGGGCTGGCGCTTCTTCTTCTGGGTCGTCTTTTTGTAGGCCAACCCGGCCTCGATGACCTGGCGCGCGGCCAGGTTGGGCCGCTCGCTGTCGTCGTCGCCACCGGCCGCGTTGATCGCCAGGCCGACGCCCAGGTGCACCACCACCGTCGCGATGATGCCGGCCATATGGAGCTTGCTGTCGGTCACGTGTGTTCGATCACTTGCCGGAGGGCTTGTCGCCCGCGTCGTCCCACTGGGTGATGTCGTCGCGGGCGGCGTTGGGGTCGGTTACCAGCTGCAGCTTTACGACGCCCGAGTTCCTGGCGATTGCCATGGCTTTGACGACGACGCCGTACGGAAGATTCTTGTCGGCTTCGATATAGAGTTCGCGCTCGGTCTGAATGCGCCGATTCGTGCGCAGTTTCTCGGCCAGATCCGCCCAGGGAACCTTGGTTTCGCCCAGAAACAGGGCCCGATCTTTGCCAACCGACAGGATGAGCTTCGAGTCTGGATCTTCGAGGGTCGTCACTTCGCCCTCGGGCAGCTCGAGGTCTACCGCCGAGTTGAGCATGGGCGCGGTGACCATGAAGATGACCAGCAGGACCAGCATGACATCGACCAGCGGCGTGACGTTGATCTCGGCGTTGAGCCCGTCGCTGTCGCTGCCGCCTCCAACTTGCATTCCCATCGGCTCGTTCTCCCGTCTACTTCAAGAAGTGCCGGCGCACGATGTTGAGAAAGTCCGACTCGAACGTTTCCATCTCGGCAAGCTGGATGCGAACGCGCCGCTGAAAGTAGTTGAACGCGATCACCGCGGGAATCGCGGCGACCAGGCCAATGGCGGTCGCGATGAGCGCCTCGGCGATGCCCGGCGCCACCGTGTCGATGCCGGCCTGGCCGGTTGCGCCGATCTCGCGAAACGACGTCATGATGCCCCACACCGTGCCGAACAGGCCGATAAAGGGCGCCGACGAGCCGGTTGTGGCCAAAAACGGGACCATGGCCTCGAGCCGGGTGCGCTGGGCGGTCTGCGCTTTTTGCAGAGCGCGGCGCACGTTGTCGAGGTCGCCCGCCCGGCTGCCTTCGGTGTCGTCGTTGACGAGCTTTGCCAGCTCCGTGTAGCCGCCGAGGAACATGGCGGCGACCGGCGACCGCTGGTACCCCTGCGCCTGCTTGTAGATCTGTTCGATGTCGCGCGACCGCCAAAACGAGTCGAGAAATCTCTCGCTCTCGTCCGCGGCGGCCCGCAGGAAGAACCATTTGTAGGCGGTGATGTACCAGGTCAGCACCGACATCAGTGCCAACAGGGCCATCACGAGCTTTACGACCGGCCCGGCGCCCATGATCAGACCCCAGGTCGACAGGTCCGCTGCCGATGCTACCGCTGGTAAGAACTCTTGCATATTCGTGGCTTAGGAGTGTACACAGCCGTATCGGCAGGTCAAAGGCCGGTACCAACCGGCTGCGCAAAAACGGCGGGTGCGGTGAATACGAACGCACGAACACGGGTCGAAGGTTTGTTGGCGGCTGCTTCTGCCGCCGCAATGATTGGGCTTTCTGGACTGTGCGCGTGTGTGGAAATAAACGGCGGCGCCGCCGAGTTCTCCTGGAGCATCCGGTCGCCGGCCGGCACGGCGTCGGCGTGCGACCTGCGGGAGACGGACAGTGGCGCCGATCGCCCGGATATTCTTTCGGTCCAGCTGTGCTGGGAGGCGGTGCCCGACGCGGGCTCACCGTCGCTGGTGTGCAACCGCGGCCGCCGGGCGGTGTTCGACTGCACCCTGTCGCGGGGTGCAACGGACTTCGTGATCGCGGGGGGGCGAACCGCATTTTGGGTCGAGCCCCTGTGCTTCGACGGCGAGCCCCTCGAAGCGGGAGCTGTCGATGTGCCGGCGCCCATCGTGCGCGACGTCATCCGGGGCCAGGTTGCGACATTGGACGCCTTGCTGATCGTCGCCGACGCCCAGGCGTGCGTGCGCGACACGCCGGTGCCGCTGGCTCAATAAGTTCGCCCGGCACCCGCTGTACCCGTGCGCAGGTAGCGACGATTCCTACAAAGCGTGACCGGCTCCACGTGCGCGAGCGGGTGGGTTTTGCCACCCTGTAACAAGCGCCCGGGGCCGTCCGCGTCGTACACTTTTGGTTAGGGCACCGTCGAAGGAACCCTCGGAGGAAAACAGGATGAAGAAACTAGTTTGGGCCGTTGCTCTCGTTGTCGGATTGTCGTCTGCGTCCGGTTGCATCATCACCACCGATGACGACGACGAAGGAGCCATCGGGCTCGACTGGCAGCTCACTGCCGGTGACGCGGACATCACCTGTCGCGACGCCGAAGCCGACACCATCGAGGTGATTTCGGACCTGGTTGGCAGCACGCTGACGCTCACCGATCTCTTCGATTGCGTCGACCTCACCGGCGTCACCGCCGACATGCCGAGCGGTCTTTACGACGTCGAGGTGTTCGCTCGCGACGAGTTCACCGGCGACGCCCTCGACCCGGCGGTCATCACCCGCAACGTCGATGTCTTCGACAACACCATCACCGAAATCGGGCTGGTTTTTCTCGACGTCGGCCTGCCGGCGTTCCGCTAAGCGACACAGTCTTTGGCGCGCCGCCGCGGTCATCCCGGCGGTGCGCTTTTTCGTTTCGGCAACCCGTGCATCGGCGCGACATAGGACCGCTAGCGGTGGTGCTCGCACTGGCCGCCGGCTGCAGTCTCGATCCGACCGACTCGGTGGCCAGCCGGTTCGACGTGCAGTGGCGCTTGCTGGCGGCCGGGCAGGAGCCGTCCTGTGAGGCGGTGGGCGCGGGCGAGATCGAGGTGGTGAGCGAACTCGTCGGGGCGATTGGCGCTGCCGACGGCGGCGCTGGCCCCACCACGGGGGCCGACGCCGGCCCCGTCGAGCGACTCGACCGGCTCGCGTGCGCGGCCGGCCGGGGCCGCACCCGGCCCCTCGAGCCGGGACGGTACAGGGTCTTCGTGCGCGCGCTGAGCGAAACCGGAGCGATCCTGGGCGCCTCGGGCCCGGTTAACGCCGAGGTCGGGGCCCGGCAGACCCTCGAGCTCGACCGGTTCGATATCGACGTGGGCGACGGCTCGGCGCCGGGCGCCTTGCCGGCTGGCTTGCCGGCCCCTACATTTTAGTCGTGGCGTTTCAAACGCAGCCTGGCGGCGGTCGGCCGCGCATCACCAAAGGTGCGCTCTACCTGCTTCTCGCCGAGACGGCTTTTTTCGTCGTGCTCATCTTCGGCCAGAAGGCCGGGGTCGGGGAGTTCTACCGGGACTACCTGATGGCTTCGGGCCAGACGTTCTGGTTCGAGGGCAAGGTCTGGACCGCGCTCACGTCGCCGCTGGTGCTCCTGCCGACCGACTTCGTCAAGCTGCTGTTTCACGGGCTGATCCTGTGGATGTTCATCCCCGCGCTCGAGCGCTGGTGGGGGATGAAGAGGCTGCTGACCTTTGCCGCGTGGACCTCGGCGACGGCGGTGGTCGTCGGCACGCTGGCCTCGTCGTTCATGGGCGGTGAGCAGGTCGTTCTTGGTCTAGACGCGTTCATCTACTCGAGCACCGTGGCCTTCGGCGTGGTCTACGCCCGCCATCCGGTGAGCTTCTTCGGGGTTCTGCCCCTCACGGGGCGCCAGCTTGCCATCGGCTTTTGCGGCCTGGCCGCGGCCTTCGTTCTCTTCACCAGGCAGTGGCACCTGGGCGCCGGCTGGGGCGCGGCCATGGGGCTGACCTGGCTGGTTTGCACAGACCGGCTGAACCCAAAGCTGTCGTACCTGCGCTGGAAGCAGAAGCGCCTGCGCCGGCACCTGAAGATCGTCCGCGAAGAGAACGAAAAGAAGTGGATCAACTAGCGGGCCGGCCAACGGCGTCGGAGCGGCGCGCGGTTGCGCGGGTCTGTTAGGATGGCGTTATGTCGGAGCTTCTTCCCGACGAGTCGGCATCGGGCCTGACCACCATCTTCGAAGGCCAGCGGGCCACCGTGCGCCGCCTGCGCAAGGCCAAGCTCGTGGTTACGTCGGGGCCCGACAAGGGCAAAGAGGTCGACATGGAGACGGCCCGGGTGACCATCGGCCGCAGCATCATCAACGAGCTGGTGTTGACCGACAAGGCCGTTTCGGGAACGCACCTCGAGGTGCTGGCCCGCGACGACGGCTACCGCCTGTCGGACCTCGACTCGCGCAACGGGACCTTTGTCGGCGACCTGCGCATCAAGGATGTCTACTTGCGGCCGGGCACGGTGTTTACGCTGGGCCAATCGTCGGTGCAGTTTCAGACCACGGACGACGTGGTCGAGATCGAGCTGTCCGAGCGGGACATGTTCGATCAGGTCATCGGGTCGAGCGCGAACATGCGCGAGATCTTTGCCACCCTCGAAAAGGTCGCGCCGTCGGATCTCACCGTCATGGTGACCGGCGAGACCGGCACGGGCAAAGAGCTGATCGCCCGTGCGATTCACAACGCGTCGCACCGCAAGGACAAGCCGTTCATCGTCCTGGACTGTGGCTCGATTCCCCGAGAGCTCATCGAGTCGACGCTTTTCGGCCACGAGAAGGGGTCGTTTACCGGCGCCGTGGGCCAGCATCGCGGGTGTTTCGAGCAGGCCAACGGCGGCACCATTTTTCTCGACGAGATCGGCGAGCTCGACATTACGCTGCAGCCGAAGCTTCTTCGCGTGCTCGAGCAGCGCGAGATCAAGCGCGTCGGCGGCGACAAGACCATGGCCATCGACGTGCGGGTGGTGGCGGCGACCAACCGGGACCTGCGCGCCGAGGTCAACGCGGGCAACTTTCGCGAGGATTTGTTCTTCCGCCTGTCGGTGGTCCACGTAGAAATGCCGCCCCTGCGCGAACGCCGGGAGGACATTCCCCGTATCTCGCAGGTCTTTCTCGCCGACGTCGCTTCGCGCCGGGGCATGACCATGTCGTTTTCCGACGATGCCAACGAGGCCCTGGCCAATCACCTCTGGCCGGGAAACGTGCGCGAGCTGCGCAACGTCGTCGAGCGGGCGGCCGCGCTGGCCGACGGCCCGGTCATCGGTCGCGACGATCTGATTTTGCGCGGCGACGGCGCACCGAGCATCATCGTGTCCCACGACTTGATGCAGGCGGGCGCCCAGGCCGCGGAAAAGGCCGTGTCAGAGATGGTCGGCGTGGTGCCGAGCGGCGATCAGCCGGCGTCTTTCAACCCGGCTTTGATGCGGCCCGGGCTGGATTTTAAAGAGGCGAAGCAGGCGGTGGTGGATGCGTTCGAGCGGGCGTACCTCGACAAGCTGCTGCGCCGCAATGAGCGCAACATTACGCGCTCGGCCCAGGAAGCGGGGCTGACGCGCTATCACTTGCGCGAGTTGCTCAAGCGTCACGGCTTGAACAATAGCTAGCTCCGGCGTTCTCGGGCGCGCCTGGCGCGAATGCTGCTCGCGGTGCGTCGTGCTGCTTGAACGCTGCGCTCGCGGTGCGCGTCTTGCTGCTTGGACGCTACGCGCGCGGTGCGTCGTTGCTGCGGGACGCTCCGTATACGCCGGCGGGCCTTTGGCCCGGCGGCACGTCGGAGCTCGCTCTCCGTTGGCGTCGCGACGTTGTCGCGAGCACTCCGTGACGCCCGCCGCCTCGACGCACCGCGCGCTCCGCTCGCTTTGGCGCGGTGCGGGGGGCCGGGTGCGCTTGGCTCGGGGGGATGGGGGGATTGCTGAAGGTGCCGGCCCGTGGGCCGGCAGATCGTTGTTACTGGGGCGTTGTGGCGGAGGGCATCGAGCGTCCTGGTGGGCATCGAGTGTCCTTCGGCGCATCGAGTGGCCTGGCGGGCATCGATTCGGCGCATCGAGTTGCCCTGGGCATCGAGTGGCCTGGCGGGCGTCGAGTGGCCTGGCGGGCATCGAGCCTGGGGGGGGGATCGATTGTCCTGGTGGGCATCGAGTGTCCTTCGACGCATCGAGTTGCCCCGGGCATCGAGTGGCCTGGCGGGCGTCGAGTGGCCTGGAGGGCATCGATTGTCCTTCGGCGCATCGAGTTGCCCTGGGCATCGAGTGGCCTGGAGGGTATCGAGTGGCCTTTCTAGCGGCGGCGGGAGCGGGTGGTGGGTCTTCGCGCGGGTTGCCGCGTGCGCGAGCTCGGTCGGTTGACCCGCGGGGTTCGGTTGCCGCGGGAAGGTGCCGCGTTTGGCTGGGGCCGGACGGCCCTGCCGCGCGAGGTCGGCGGTCCTGCCGGGGCGCGGTTTACGGCGCTCGGGGGGATTGTGGACCGCGGTCGCGTGGTCGCGCGCGGGTTGCGCGAGGCCGGGCGATTGCCGGCCTCCGCGCCGGGCGCGGGCTGTCGCGGCAGGTTGCGGTCCACCGGTCGATTGCCCACGGGAACGCGCGGCGTGCGCGAGGTCGGTCGCTGGGTCGGGCGCTGGTTGACCACCGGGCGGTCGCCCACGGGGACCCGAGGCGTGCGCGTAGCCGGGCGGGGAGCCGGGCGCCGGTCGAACACGGGCCGGTCCGACGTGGGCACCGAGGGCGTTCGGGTAACCGGGCCCGGCCGGGGGCCGGGGCGGCGGTCAAAGACCGGGCGGTCGGGGGCCGGGGTTGCCGGCGTTCGGGTGACCGGGCCGGGCACCGGCCGGGGATTGCGCGTCACCGGCCGGTCCGACGTTCCCGGCGTGCGCGGGCGCGACTCGGGCCAGGGCTGGGGCGCCGGCTGCGGGTTGCGCGTTGCCGGGCGGTTCGGCACGCGAACCACGGGGCGGTTGCGGGGGCCGGGCCTGGGCACCGGGCGATTGTCGCGCACGACCGGCCGGTCGGGCGCCGGCACGGTCGGGGTGCGCGGAATGCGATCGCGGTCGCGCGGATCGCGGTGGTCGCGGGGCGGCCGCGGCTTGCCCCAGGGCCGATTGCCGCTGCGGGGGTCGCGGGCCGTCGGCGGCCGTCCGTCGCGGTGGTCGCGGACGATGACCGTGCGCGGAACCCGGCGCCGGTGCACCCAGTGACCGGGGCGGTACACGGTGTAGCCCGCGCTGTTGTCGAAGAAGTAGTACGGCTGCATGTACACGTAGCCGACGCGCTCGTTGACCCAGCGACCGCCGACCCAGACCCACTCGAGGCCGTTCCAGTGCCAGTAGCCGTCGAGCCACACGTAGCCGTAGCCCGGCGAGGCGATTTGCTCTTCGTACAGCGGCTCGGGGGGATAGTCCGTGGCGTACGCCGCGGCGGGTTCACCGATGGCAACGGTGCCCGGCGCGCCGCTCGCGGCATAGGTAGGGGCCAGCGGTTCCGAGCGAACCTCTCGGACCACGCAGCCTCCCAGAAGCATCGAGGCCGCGGCCAGCGCAGCCACCGTCAAAGTCGCTCTCTGTTGTCGTTGCCTCGCTTGATCCACGGCTCTTCTCCTGGGATTGTGACGTCGCCGCGTGGCGTGAAAATTCACACTGTGAACAGTGTGCTTCACTGCTTCGGTCCGCGTGGCTTGTCTGATCATAACGCTAATTACCTATGAAGACTGTATTTTCTGGGATTCAGCCGTCCGGTGAGCTGCACCTTGGCAACTACCTTGGAGCGGTTCGCAATTGGGTCCAGTTGCAAGACGAATACCGATGCTTCTTCTGCATCGTGGACTATCACGCGATCACCCAGCCCTACGAACGTAAGGACATGAAACCGCGGGTGTTCGACATGGCCGTCGACCTGCTCGCGTGCGGCATCGACCCGGAACGGTCGATTTTGTTCGTGCAGTCTTCGGTTCCAGAGCACACCGAGCTTTGCTGGGTGCTCAACGCCGTCGCCCAGTTTGGCGACCTGGCGCGCATGACCCAGTTCAAAGACAAGTCACAGCGCCAGGAAGACAACATCAACGTTGGCCTGTTCGACTATCCGGTCCTGCAGACGGCCGACATCGTGCTCTACCGGGCCCAGGCCGTACCGGTTGGGGCCGACCAGGTGCAACACCTCGAGCTGGCCCGGCGCATCGCCCGGGCGTTCAACCGCCGCTGGGGCAAGGTGTTTCCCGAGCCCGAGCCCCTGTTGTCCTCGGTGCCCAAGCTCCTCGGGCTGGACGGCAAGGCCAAGATGTCCAAGTCGATGGGCAACACCATTCCGCTCGGCGCCGAAGACAAAAAGATCCGCAAGCTGCTCGCGCGGGCGGCGACCGACCCGAAACGCGAACGCCGCGAAGACGTGGGCAACCCCGACGACTGCAACGTGTTTTCGCTGCACAAGTTCTTTTCGGACGAGGGCAAGCAGCAGTGGGTGCGCGAGGGCTGCACCACGGCGGGCATCGGCTGCGTCGACTGCAAGGGCGCTTTGGCCGACAACATCATCGACCACCTCGGCCCGATTCGCGAGCGGCGCGAGCATCTGCGAGCCAACCCCGACGAGGTGCACGAGATCCTGCGCGCCGGGGGCGAGCGAGCCCGCCAGGTGGCCGCGCGCACCATGGAGCAGGTGCGCGGCAAGCTCGGCCTCTGGCAGTAGCCGACGCGAACGAACGGTACGGCGGTGTCGGGGCCAAAGAATCCAGAGGTAGTCGGTTCGAGAAAGCGCGCGGCCGCCGCCATGGCGAGCGCGCTGTTGGCGGCGGCCCTGGCGGTGGCGGCTGCCGGTCGCGGCTGCAGCGCCGACGACGATTCGCCGGCGGGCGTGGTAGCGGCGCTCGTCGAGGCGACCCGCGCCGGGGACCAGACTGCCGTGTACGAGCTTCTCGGCCCGCGCACCCGCGCGTCCCTCGAGCAACAGGCGCGGCGGGCCACCGAACTCGTCGGTGGCGACCGGCGCTACCGGCCGGTGGAAATGCTGGCCCTGGGGCCGCCGCCGGACGACGCCGTCGCACCCCACATCGACGTCGTGTCGCAAGAAGACGAACGCGCGGTTGTGCAGCTCGACCAGGGGGGCGGCAAGGCGCGTCTCGACGTGGTTCTTATCGACGGCCGTTGGCGCGTCGAGCTCGCGCCCGCGCCGGCCGGCCCCTGAGCGGTCAAAGGGCCCGCGCAGCCGTGAGGGCCGGCGGCAAGGCCCGGCGCTAGGGCCAGGCCCAGTCGACGATGCGCTCGAGGTTGACGACGCCTTCGCGGTCGCGCCAGGCCTCGACGGGCGCTCGCAGCTCCTCGGCTTCCGAGCCGCCGACCAGGGCCGCCAGTCGCCAGCGCGCGGGCAAGTGCCAGGTGTCGGCGCCGATGCGCCCGAGGGCGTCGGTCGCCGTGCGCAAATGCGCGATTGCCTCGTCTTCGCGACCGTGCGCGCGAGCGACCTGGGCGCGAATTCCCGCGGCCAGCCCGTTGCACCAGTCGGGCTGGTAGCGCCGCCGACGGGCGATATGGCGCGCCCAGTACAGCGCGCGGCGCAGGTGTCGGTCGCGATTCGCGCGGTCTTGCCGGGCCGCCGCTAGGGCGACGCGGGCGATGGCCTGCGCCGTCCACACGAACATGCCGGGCACTTTCGACGTGGAGCTCTTGCGGTGGCGAGCCCAGAAGCCCTCGATGGTCTCGAGGGCTTCGGTCGCCGTCCCCGCGTAGTTTCCGGCCTCGGCGGAAATGACCTCGACGTAGAAGTGCTCGAGGGATGGCCGGTTGCTATCCGGCGGGCGCGAGCGCGCGACCAGACTCAGCGCCTCGTGCGCCCGATCCTGGGCGAGCCACAGGTAGAGCCCTGCCTGCCGCCCGGCGCTGCTCGCCAAAAACTCGTTGCCGCGTTCGCGCGCGCGCTTGAGCATGGCCGGCAGCTCGAGGCGAAGCGTATTGAACTGCCCGCAAAAGGCCATGCCCATCATCGAATACTGGCGAAACACGTCGGCGCGCCACGACAGGGTCGCGTCTTCGTCTGCGCCGTCGGCGGCGTCGAGCATGCGCCGGGAGGCATCGGCGCACTCGTGATAGACGAGGTAGTCACAAAAGGCCCGCCAGCCGCGGACCAGGTGCGAGTAGCCGGGCGCGGCGTAGTTGCCGGCGAGCGCTTCGGCATCCGCGAGCATGGCCAGCGCTTTTTTGCGCGCCGGCACCCCCTTGAGGGCCACGGTGAATGCCGACTCGACGCACAGAACGCGGATCAGGCGCTCGGGTTCCCCGGCGTTGAGCGCTTCGAGCAGGGAGCGCGAGTGCACGGCAAACCCCGGAAGTGTGTCGGTGAGTCCCAGAGCCGTCGCGATGTCGTCGAACGCGTCGAGCCGAACCAGGATGTTTCGCGGCTGCTTCGAGGCTTCGACGATGCGCTTGACCCGGGTGCCGCGCAGCGCCAGGCGCGCCCGCCGCGTGAGGATCTGCCACAGCGACCCTCGCACGGTCGTCGGCACGCGAATGCCCACGGTGGTCGAGAGTTCGTAGGCCACCGCGGTGGCCGCCTCCATGTTCGACGCCCGCAGCAGGCAAATCAGCGCCAGACTGAGCAGTTCCCCCGCCGCGCCCCCGGACGCGCTGGCAGCCGCTTCGCGGTAGGCGGCGGCCGCCTCCACCACGCTGCCTGCAACGCGCAGGGCGTCGGCCCGGGCGGTGGCGAGCGCGATGCGCTGGTCGGCGGGGAGGTTGCCGACGGCCAGAGCGGTTTCGTAGTGCCGGGCCGCCTGCTGATACGCGTGGCTCCGCATGGCCCGGTCGGCCGCCTCGAGCGCGTAGTGCCCGGCGCGCGCCGTGTCGCCGGCGCCCAGCCAGTGTTCGACCAGGGCGTCGAGGTCGCGGTCGCGGTCGGTCTCGAGGGCGCGGGCCAGACGGCGGTGCAGAGCGCGCCGCTCGCGTTGGTCGAGCCTCGCGATCGCGGTTTCGCGAATGCGATCGTGGTAGGGCGCGACCAGCTCGCCGTGGAGCGTGTGCTCGGTCCGGGTCATGCGAGAGGCCGCGAGTGCGGTCAGCACCTGGGCCTCGTTGGCAACCCGGGCCGCGCGGGCCAACAGCGCGACCGGCCGCGGGCGACCGGCCAGCGCGGCCAGCGTCAGCAGCTCACGCGCAGGTCCCGACAGCGCGGCAATGCGCCGGCGGAGCAGGCCGTCGAGTCCGCTGGTCTGGGCTGCCCCGAGCTCGCCACTTGCCGAGGCGTAGGCGAGTTCAGCCACGTACAGCGGACTGCCCCCGGCGTCGCGCGAAATGGCGGCGGCGTCGCAGCTGGCGCCGGCAATCGAGCGAGCGAGTTTCTCGGCTGCCTCGCCGGGGAGGGGCTCGAGCGCGAGCTCGCGCAGGTCCCGGCGGCGGCCGGTCTCGTCGGTACCCCGCAGAAGCCGGCGAACGAGCTCGGGCTCCGCGGGGCCGTCGTCGCGATAGGTTGCCAGCAATAGCAGGCCGGGGCGCGCTTCGCCGTCGGCCAGCTCGCGCAAGAAGATCTCGCTGTCGACGTCGCCCCACTGCAGGTCGTCGATGGCGATGACCGTCGGGCGACCGCGGGCGAGTTTGGCCAGGATGCGCGCGAGGCACTCCGCCGCTCGCCCGCGCATAGCAGTTGGATCGGCGACGCGCGTCTGCCGGGCCTTCGCCGAGATCGCCGGTACCCGGCGCAGCACCGGAAACAGCGTCGCCAGGTCATTGACCCCGCCGTCGATAAGGCCTTCGACGTCGTCGTCCGGCAGGTCGAGCAGGTGCGCGGCGATGGAGTCGATGACTCCATCAACGGCCTTGAAGGCCAACAGCTCGTTTTCGTAGCAGCGCGACGACAGCACCAGCGCTCGTCGGTTGCGGGTCCACGACTCGAGTACGTGGCTCACCAGGCTGCTTTTGCCCTGGCCGGAAGGGCCGCGGACGACTGCGATCACGGTGCCGCCGGCTCTGGCGTCGTCGAAGGCGCCGTCGAGTTGCGCGATCTCATCCTCGCGGCCCACGAAGGTCGTGGCCGCGTTTCCGTGCACGACGGCGGCGGTTTGGCTCGTTGGGCTCGAGCCGATGCGTTGGCGGATGGCGGCGACGCCCGGGCGCCTCGCCGGGTCGACCTCGAGCAGGTCCATAGCCAGGGCGGCGAGGACCGGATCCGCGTCGGGCGCGCGGGTGTCGGGCGGCGCGACCGCAGCCGTGCTCTTGGCTCGCAAGGTCTCCGTCGCCGACAAGCGAGTCACCGGGAGATGGCCGGTGAGAGCCTCGTACAGCATGACGCCGACGCTGTACCAGTCCGAGGCCGGCGACGTCGGTTGGCCCTCGGCCTGTTCGGGCGATGCGTAGGCCGGGGTTCCGGCGAACCGGCTGCGTTCGTCGGCGCCGCGAATGGCGAGGCCGAAGTCGCACACGACGGCCCGGCCGCCGTCGTCGACCAGAACGTTGGAAGGCTTGAGGTCGCGGTGAACGATGCCGCGAGCGTGCAGCGCGGCCACCCCTTCGACGACATCGCGCAAGGCGCTCACCAGCCGGGCGTCGTCAAGCGTTGCGTTGGCGATGGCGACCCGCTTGGGGTCGGCAATGGCCGGCGCGCCGGTTCCAGCCGCGGTCGGGTGTGCGAGCGAGTCCTCGAAGTCGAGGGGCACCAGCGTGGGTGCCGCCGGTGACGCCGAGTTGCCGGGACTCGCCAGAAACTCCGGGCTCAGCGACATCGTCGTCGTCACCGACGACGGGTCCGTCGGCGCAAGCAGGTGATTGTAGGGACGCACGTAGTCGAGAAACGAGCGCGCCCCCCGGACCAGGTCCATCGACAGCGCCCAGGCACTGCCGACCTGATGCAGGCCATACAGGGTGACCAGGTGGGGGTGAACCAGCCCGACCATGGAGCGAAACTCCTGCTTGAACCGGTAGAGAACCTCGGGGCGGGTTTCGCTCAGGAACTTGAGCGCGACGTCCTGGCGGCGCACCCGGTCGCGAGCTCGGAACACGGCCCCCGCCGCGCCCCGACCGAGGCACTCGAACGTTTCGAAGCGGTTGTTGGCATCGCCGGATTGCTTGGCGCCGCGCTCGGCGGTTGCCCCCGGGGGGCTCGATGTCGTGCGGTCGTCGTTCAAGGATGCGCTGGACTCGGGACGCAAAACGCAGCCGCGCGAGCGGCACCGCCCCCGTCCACCAACAAGTGTGGAACACGCAGGCGGGTTTGCACCCTCAGCGCGCGCGCTGCCACCCGCACGCACATCGTTGCGCGCGGTTCGCGTCCGTTTCGAGAACGCTTCGGTCGGGGCGGCGCGGCCTAGAACTCGATGGCCAGGCTCGCGCCGGCGCTCGTCGGCGACACCGACGGCACCACAACCACGGCGCGCTTGCGCTTTTGACGCCGCTTGCCGACCTCGCGCTTGTCGGCTTTTCGGGGCTGAATGTAGCCCTTGTAGTAGAAGTAGCTGGCGGCAAGCGCCGTCACCGCCGTGCCGGCAATCAGAGCGTTGGTCAGGTTCGCTTTGCTGCGGCCGTCGCCGCAGGTGTCGGCCAGGCGGCTCGCCTCGGGGGACGAGCCGGCCAGGGTGTCGGCGATGGAACACACGTCGGAAAACTCGTCGTTGCTCGAGCGGGGAAAGCTCGACAGGTCGGCACCTGTGGCGACCAGATCGTCGAACTGGTCCTGCTTGTCTTCTTCCAGGCTGCGAACCTGCAGGCCGGTAATCGTGAACCCGGCGACGCCGGCGCCGGTGATGGCCAGCGTGGTCCAAAACGCGGTCCGGTAGCCGCCGCCAGGCCGGTCGTCGGAATCGCCGCTGTCGATGGGGGCGGCGATGGAGTCCCCGCCGGCCAGGGTGACGCGGACCCGGGTCGTTTCGCCGGCGTTCACGAATACGGTGCCCGCGTAGCGCTGGTAGCCCTCGGACTCGATGACCAGGTTGTGGTCGCCTTCGGCGAGACCGGCGACCTTGGCCTCGCCATCGCGCAGGGAGCCAAGCGCCTTGCCGTCCACGAAAACCGTGCCGGACAACACGTTGGCGCGCACCAGGACGGTGCCCTCGTCGGGAATGCCCACGGCTTTTTTGTAGAGCCGGCGGCCCCACTCGCCGGTGTTGCCGGCCCTGGGCACGATCTGAGTGACGGTGCGCTCCATGCGACGCTTCTGCACGTCGAGCACCTTCAGCGACACCAGGTACTCGTTGCCGCGGATTTCGATCTTGCCGTACAGCAGGCGCTCGGCGCTCAGGCTCTTGCCGATGTCGGCCATGCAGTCCCGCCCCTCGTCGGCGCAGTTCGACAGAAGCTTCATTTCCAGCAGATCTTTGTTGCTGTTGGGCGCCAGCCGGTACGGGCCCTTGCGCACCTTGGCGCGGCCGCGCAGTTCGTTGGTCAGCTCGGCCGCAAAGCTGGCCGAGTCGTCGTCGATGTCACCATCTGCGACGATTTCGAGACCGAGGACGGCGATGGTCGGCTCGCTGCGTTTCGACTGGGCGAGACCGGGCCCCGCCGACGCCGTGACGAGTGCGACGGCGAGTCCGGTGACGAACGCTAAGCGGCGCATGGCGGCAGTATAACGGTGCGACGCCTGGGGCCGATAGCTGGAACATGGGTCAGCGCTCGACGGTGCCTCGTGGTCACGGCGGCGCGCCTGGGCTAGGCTCCCGGGATGCGGCTGACCGGGCTGCGCACCATCTCGGCGCGAATCGTACTCGGCTTTGCCGTGCTCATCGTCACCTTTGGCGGGGTCGCTACGTGGACCGTCGTCAACATGGCGGTGGTGAGCCAGGATATTGAAATCATTCGAGTCGGCTACCTGAAGCTGGCGTTGTCGGCGCGCGACCTGTCCGAGACCCAGAACCAGCTTCGCCTCTATTTGACCGACGATTTTCGCGGGGAGGTGCGCCGGGACCGGGTGCGGGGCCGAATCGTGGGCTACCAGCGCCAGCGAACCAAGATTCTGCGCGATCTCGAAGCCAGCGCGGCCGCGCTCGAAACGCTGGTTGGCAAGCTGACGGTGCCGGGGCGGCACCCGCAAGTGGCCGCCTTCATTCGCATGGAACTCGAGAGGTTTCGCGCCATGGTGGAAGACAACGACTCGGCCTACAGCGCCCTGGACGACTCGCTGCGGCTCTCGGGACTGCCGTCCGAGGTCGAGGACCCGGCGGCCATTGCCATCGTGGCCAGCGAGGTCGTCGAGGTGCTGGCCAAGAACGAGACCAGGCTGCACAACTCCGCGTTTGTGTTCGCCCGCCAGACCGAGGAGTTCGCCGACCGCACCGCCATGGTGCTAGAGGCCAAGGAGAGCAAGCTGCGCCGGCTGTTTCTCTACCTGGGCACCACCGCGGTCCTGATTGGTATTCTCATTACGGGGTGGGCCACGCTTACGTTGCGGCCGCTTCGCCGGCTCCGCACCGCCGCCCAGCGCATCGCCCAGGGCGACTATGGTTCGCGCATCGACGAAAACGGGCCCTCGGAGGTCGCGGACCTCGCCCGTGATTTCAACTCGATGGGCCATGCCATCGAGGAGCGCGAGAGGGACCTGGTCCGCTCCGAGCGACTCGCCGCGGTGGGCAAGATGGCCGCCATGATCACCCACGAGGTGCGCAACCCGCTGTCGTCCATCGGCCTCAACACCGAGCTGCTCGAGGACGAGATGGCCTCGCTGCCCGGAGACGGGGAGGAGGCCCGAAGCCTCTGTCGCGCGATTCAAACCGAGGTTGACCGGCTCACGGACATCACGGAGACCTACCTGCAGTTCGCGCGGCTTCCCAAGCCGAAGCTGGCCGTCGAGCAGGTCAACGACATCATCCGCGACTTGACCGATTTCGAACGGGAGCAGCTCGCCGCCCGCGGCGTCGAGCTGGTCACCGAGCTGGGGGACGTGCCGGCGGTAAACGTCGACGACGGGCAGATACGCCAGGCTCTGTTGAACTTGATCCGCAACGCCGGCGAGGCGGTCGCCGAGACCGGCGGTGGGAGCGTGACGGTTCGCAGTCGGGTCGTCGGCGGAGGGGCCGACGGGCTCGAAGCCGTGGAGGTCGAAGTTGCCGACGACGGTCCCGGCATTGCCGACGAGCTGCGGGCCAAAGTGTTCGATCCGTTTTTCTCGACGAAGAGCGGGGGCACGGGGCTCGGACTGGCGCTCACGCACCAGATTGCGCGCGAGCACGACGGCGCCATGCGAGTGGAGAGCGAGCCCGGCCACGGGGCGCGATTCGTGATGACTCTGCCGGCGCTGTCCTTGACGGCTCGGTAGGCGCCGATCACACTCCGGGCGAGCGCGCCGAGCGCGCCGGTCTAAGCCCCTTGTCCGCCTCTCCCCAGCAAACCAACACCGACCCCTTCGACGCCAGCTGGCGCGAGCGAGTGTTCGCCATCGCGCTGGCGACGGTGGTCCTCAATTCGATTCTCATCTTCGGGCTGTCGCTGTACCGCGACGCCGGTCGGGTGACCGAGCTTCTCGGGCTGATGCCCGCGTCGGCGCTTTTCGCCGGCAAGTTTCTCCCGCTGTGGAGCGTATCCGGCAAAAGCTCGTTCTCGCCGTGGGAGCTTGGCGCGGTCATCTGGGTCATGGACACCGCGACGGTCGTGCTGGTCGTGTATTCGATCGAAGGCCTCGAGACCGTTCGCTGGATTCGCCGCGGGCTGGCGCGGCTGCGCGCAAATGCCCGGCTGGTGGTCGCCGCCTATCCCCGCATTCGCAAGGCGGCCGTCGTGGGCGTCGTGCTGTTCGTGTTGTTCCCGGTGGCCGGAACCGGCGCCCTGGGCGGGAGCTTTCTCGGCATCTTGCTGGGCCTGCACCGCTGGGTAGTCATTGCTGCGGTGTCCGGTGGTGGTCTGCTCGGAGGTATGGCAATGGCCTACGCGGCGCTGCACTTTGGGGAAGCGCTCGCGGGCCTGCAGGCGGCGCAAGACGATCCGACCATTCGCTACGCCATCATGGGCGGGCTCGTCGCGGTCATCGTCGTCTGCATGGCGATGTTCAATCGCCTCTACCAGCGGGCGCTGGCCCAGGCGCACAAGGTCGACCTGACCTTCGGGGATACCGACGCATCGCCGGCGGACGCATCGCGCGACGCTTCGCGAGCCGCGCCGCCGCCAAGGTGAACCGATAGGGCGGTCAGCCGGACGGGCGCGCATGTCGGATACGACGCGCGGGCTCCATCGCCGCGGCGCCCACCGCGGAATTTCAACAACCTGGTGGAAGCGCTTTGCGAGGGTTTGCTACCCTGGATGGGTGAGTGGGGAGGTGGTCCGTGTTCTGGTGGTCGAGGACAACCCGCACGTGGCTCGTTTGATCCGCGAGGGGTTGGCTGGCGGTACCCAGCGCACGTTCGGCGACCGCTTCGAGTTCGAATTCGAGGTGTGCACCAACGGACGCGAGGGCCTGGACCGCCTGCAGACCGAAGGCGGCTTTCACGCCCTGATCATCGACGTCTACCTGCCGGTACTCGATGGCCCCTCGGTCATCCGGGAGATTCGGGCGTCCAGCGATTTGCATGCGCTGCCGATCATGGCGGTATCGGCCGGAGGCAAGGCGGCGCGCCTCGAGGCCCTCGAGGCCGGCGCCGACTACTTCCTCGAGAAGCCGATGCGCTTGTCTCAGGTGCTCGAAACCATGCGCCAGATCCTCGACGGCCGGGCCACCGCCGCGGTGGGTCAGTAGCCCAGGCGCGCTCTGGCATCCGCCGTTGACGACGGTGGACCGTGCAGGATCGCCCGCTCGCGCGGGGCGGCCAGGGTTTGGCGAGCCGTCGCCAGCACCTGGGCTAAGCTGAGCCGACCCGCCTGTTCGGCGAGCACGGCGAAGTAGTTCGCGGGCAGTTCACGCAAACTCAGATACTGCAGGATGTTGGTGGCCGACAGGCCGCTGCTCGACTCAGCGAGCAACTCGCGGACGACGTCGCGCCGGGCGGCGGCGAACTCGGCCAGAAGGCGCGGGTCGTCGTTGGCCCCCTCGCGCACGCCGGCCACGGCGCTCTGCAGCGCCCGGGTTGCGGCCGCCGCTCGCCGGGCGTCGGCGGTGACCGACAGCCAAAGCGCGCCGGGGCCGACGGGGTCGTCCAGGGCGGCGAACGCGGTGTAGGCGACGCCGAGTCGCTTGCGGATGTCGATGGCGCGCCGCTCGAGCATGCCGCGCAAGACCAACAGTGCCGCGTGGTGGGCCGGGTCGTCGCGGGTCACGGCAAAGGCGAGGGCGATGTCGGTTACCGGCCCCGGGCGGGCGATCTCGATGGCGGCTGGTTGTTGCGCCGCGGCGACCGGCGGGCGCGCCGCGCCGCCGGTACGCCCGGTGCGTCGCGAGCTTACGAACCAGTGCTCGAGCCAACCGAGCGCGAGGGTTCGGTCGAAGTCGCCGACCACGAACAGTGTCGCGTTGTCGACGCCGTAGTGACGGGCCCGGAACTGCGCCAGCCGGCGCGCGTCGATGCCGCGCCGCAGCCCGTCGAGTTCGGACGTGAATGCGTAGGGGTGGCCGGCGCCGTAGACCAGCCGGCCGAACGCCGCGAGGAAGTCGGTTCGGTGGGCCACGGAATCGCGGTCGAGTTCGCGGCGGCGCCGCTCCGCCACGGCCCTGACAAACGCCGGAGCGTAGTCGCCGAACGAATACAGTGCCCCCAGGTAGCCGGCAAAGATGTCGCCGTAGGCGGCCAGGCCGCGCACCTGAAACGCCGTGGCGTCCTCGGTGACGCGCCAGGAGTACTGCCCGCCCGAATCCCAGACATCGCGTCGCCCGGGCGGATCGAGGGGGGCTCCGGCGGGAACTTCGAGAAGGTTGGCGGCAAATCGCGCGAGCCCGGGGCGCTCCTCGGGTTCGTCGGCACGGCCGACGGGAAACACGAGTCGCAGGGTGATGGTCGGAACCTCTGGCCGACGCAACAGCACCACCCGAAGCCCGCTCGATAGCACGACCGTCTCGGCGCGCTCGAGGGCGCTCTCGCTCGCGGCCACGTCGATGGGAACCGCGGCCTCGGCGCCAGTGGCGTCGTCGAAGCGGGTATCGCCGTGAATGGCTTCGCCGGTGTAGCTGTCGTTGCCGCGCTGGTATTCGCCACCGGCATCGTCGGGGCGGACCACGAGCGTGGTCGCGGCCGAGGGGCGAAACAGTTGCTCGCCGGCGCGCCGGACCTCGGCCACATCGAGCCGGGTCAGAGCTCGCAGGTCGCCGGCGAAAAAGCCGGGCTCGGACTCGAACTGGGCGTAGTCGGCGTACAGCGTGGCGCGCGCGGCCAGCGACTCGAAGGCGAACAGCCGGTCCCGGGCTTCGCCGAGCGCCGCGGCGCCGAGATCGTCGTCGCTGATCCGCCCGGTGACTTCGTCCACGGCGTCCTCGATGTGTTCGAGGGTGCGGTTCACCTCACTTTCGTGATCGAGGCCCACCCACAGGCCGAGTAGCGGGGCCCGCTGTCCGCCCTGGAGAAAGACGTCGACCGGCATGGGCGCGTCTCGCTGCAGCGTTTCCTTTGCGAGCTGGAGGGCAACGATGCTCGCCAGGCCGGCGCGCGAGTAGAGCGGCGGCGCGCGCCACGCCACGTAGACCGCGGGCTGATCGACGGCCAGGGCAATGTCGGCTCGCTGTCCGGGCCGGTTGCTGTGCTCGACGGGGGCTCGGTCGGCCGGCGAGGCGACCCGGGCCTGGGCGAACAACACGGCGGCCGTGTGGGCGATCTGGCCGCGGTCGACGCTGCCGACGACGACCACGGTGGCCCGGTTGACGCCGTAGTGTTGCTCCATGAACCGGCACACGTCGTCGCGGGTAATGGCGGCCAGCTGCTGTTCGTCGCCGCCGATGGGGCGCGCGTAGGGATGGGTGGCCCCGTAGGAGCGGTCGCGGAGCTCCTGTCCCAGGGTGCCGGTCGGATCGCGCCGGCGGGTTCGCCGCTCGTTGCGCACCACTTCCCGTTCGCGCTCGAGGACTTCGTCGGTTAACTCGGCGCGGCAGTTGGACTGCATGCGGTTGACCTCGGCGGTCAACAGGGCCTCGACGTCGGACGCCAGGACGGTCGCGGTGTACTCGGTGTACTCCCAGGAAGTGGCGGCGTTGTAGTCGAGCGCTCGACTGCGAATTTGCTCGTCGATCGTTTTTGCCGGCGACGCGCCGGTCGCCGAGACCGCCGGGGCGTCGCTGGAGGCCGACGGCGCGGGGGAGCCGCCGAGTTCGAAGGACAGGTGCTCGACCAGGTGCGCGAGGCCGGCTTTGCCGGGCGGGTCGTCGCGCGAACCGACGTCGTAGCGGACCAGCACGTGGGCGAGGTTCGAGTCGCTTTCCGGGGCCGTGATGAGGCGGAGCCCGCGGGGCAGCTCCGACAGGGCGACCGCTTCGTCGAGGGCGACGGTGCGTGGGGGCGCCGGCGGTCTCGGTACGGTGGCGCAGGCGGCGACGCTGGCCCCGACGAGCAGGGTGGCGCCGGCGAGCCATGGCGAGCGAGCGCGGTGAGCAAAGCCTGTGCAAAGCGCCTGACGCGTCGAGGGCGGTCCCTGTGTCTTTCGGCCTGGCATGCGGGCTGGCATGGGCGCTGGTGGCGGCGTTCGAGCCGACCCTAGCGCCGGCGCAGCTTTCGCGATACGCCGAGGGCGCTTTCGTTCTTGGGCTCGAGTCGCAGGGCCTCTTTGACCGCAGCCCGCGCTTTTCGCTTGTCGCCGAGAGCCAGCAGCGCCCGGGCGCGCCCCGCGTGCGCCTCGGCCGGGCGTTTGAGTCTCGGCCGCGCCAACAGCGCGCTGTCGAAGGCGAACAGCGCCTTGCTGGCCGCCTTGGTCTGCAGGTAGGCCTCGCCCAGGGTGACCAGCATGTTGGCGTCGAACGGGTTGACTTCGACCGCGCGCTCGCCGTAGCGCCGAACCGCTTTCCAGTCGCTGCGCGCCGCGTTGGCCTTTACCAGCGTTGCCAAAGGCGCGTACTGCATCTGCTCGATGCGCGCGTACTCGGCGAGCTCGCGCAGGGAGTCGTCGTGGCGGCCGTTCTTTTCGAACAACTCGGCGAGCGCTTCGTACGGATACGAACGCTCCGGGTCGAAGGTCTTGGCCCGATTGAAGTGGTTCTCGGCCGCGGCGACGTCTTTCTTTTGCAGGGCGATGACTCCGAGTTTTTCCCGGGCGTCATAGCCGTCGCCGCCCACGGCGATGAGTCGCGTGAAGTTGCGCTCGGCGCCATCCGCATCGCGCTCGGCCAGCGCCAGCTCGCCCATGAGCAGCAGGGCGAGCTTGTTGTCGGCATCGATGGCCAGCGCTGCCTTGGCGGCGCGGCCCACGCCGGCGGCATCACCCTCGTAGTAGCGGGCCAGCGCCAGCTGCGCCTGGGCGTTTGCGTCGCGGGGGGCGGACTTGGCGGCCGCCTCGAGCTTGGCGCGGTCGAGGCCCGTTGCTGCCGGCAGTCGAAACCCGGTCGCGTAGGCGGACAGTCGCTTTCGCAGCCACACCCGAAATGCGGCGTCGAACGCGGGGACCTTCATGCCGGTGATCGATTCGATCACCCGAGGCGTGTCGTAGCCCTTGCCGTAGAGCTCGAGCCCTCGGACGACCTTTTTGAATCCGTGGGTCGTGGCGATGTATTCGATCACGACCGACGAAAGATGATAGGCGACCAGCACGCCCTGCATGCTGGTCGAGGTGAAGGCCTGATTCAGGTCGGCGACCGACGGCAGCGTGCCGCCGACCAGGGCGTCGTAGAGATCGCCGTCGTTTTCGCGTCGCCACTCCGGCCGGGCGATGACGGTTTCGTACTCGGAAAGGCCCTCGGTGTACCAGCGCGGCACGCGCGACCGGGACATTTGAATGGCGAACACGTGTCCGAGTTCGTGCCACAGGACCTGGGCCCAGTTGATGTTGCCGCCCGAGGGCGACATGGAGGTGATGACCTTGCCAAAGCAAACGCCGAGCGCACCGAGGTTGGGCAGGCCCACGGTGCGCACGCTGTAGTGATCCGGATCGCGGTACAGCTCTACGGTGAGCGGACCGGCCGGGGTGAATCCGTAGCGCTTGACCATGTCTCCGTAGGCGGTCTCCATGAGCGGCTCGACGTAGCGCTCGAGCAGGGGCTGTTCGTCTTTGTGGTAGCGAACGCGAAAGTGCCGCGACTTGCCGAAGACGTACTGTCGAGGAATCACCTGCTCGAACAGGTCCAGGATGTTTTTGGTGCGGGCGTTGTATTGATCGCCCTCCCAGGCGCGCAGCAGCCACTCCACGCCTTTTTTCTCCTCACCGAGCCGCAGGTACCCGGTGCCGATGGCCGCCATTGAGACGAAGGCGCGCGGGTCGAGGGCGACCGCCTGCTCTTCGAGGGCAATGGCTTCCTGGTAGCGGTGTTCGCGCTCGGCCGACCGGGCAATGATGTGATAGAGGTCGTCGTACCGCGGGTTGAGCGCCATCACCTTGCGCTTCACCTTTTCGTACTCGGGCGTTTCGTCGCGCAGCCAGTGGGTGGTCGCGAGCAGGGCGAGCGCCTCCAGATGGCCGGCGTCCACGGCGAACACTTGCCCCAGGGTCGCCTTGGCGGCGTCGTAGTCGTTGCTGTTGATCTCGATTTCGGCGCGCACGAGCAGGGCGCCCGTGTGTTGTGGGTTGGTCGCCAGGGCTTGCTCGACGTGATGGCGCGCAGCGGCGACGTCGTATCGGTCGGTGATGGCGACCCGGGCCATGCCGGCGTGGGCGTCGGGGTGCTTTGCATCGATCTTGAGCACGTCGTCGAAGCTCTGCTCGGCGTTGGCGGCCGAGTAGTTCGACAGAAACAGCTTGCCCCACTCAATGTTGGCTTCGAGCAGCTGCGGGTCGAGCTGCACGGCCTCGCGAAAGGCGTCGTTCGCATCTTCGATCGAGCGCAGGTAGCGAGTTGCCAGGGCCAGGTACATTGCGTGCCTGGCGTCGTCGAGCGTGAGTTTGTCGTCGTAGTGGTCGCGAATGAAGGACTCGAAGACTTTCTCGGCCTGGTCGTGCTTGCCCTGCGACAGAAGCAGCCGGCCCTGAACGAGTCGGCCACGCAGGTGAAACGCGTCCTTGGCCAGCAGTGCGTCGAGCGTCTTGCGGGCGCCCTTGTCGTCGCCGGTCGTGAACTGGATTTCGGCAAGGGCCGCGCGGGCGTCGTTGGCGACCGGCGGCCGGGCGCGCAGCAGCGAGCGCGCGCCTTTGGCAGCCTGCGCCCAGCGCCCCAGGCGCATGTCGAGGCGAACGAGCAAGAGTTTCGCTCGATTGCGGTCGGCGCCGCGCACTCGCTCGAGGTCGGCGCGAGCGCCGTCGTAGTCGCCGTGAACGAACTTGTCCCGGCCGCTTTGCAAGTCCGCGAGAGCCGGCGCCGCCCCCGCGCACACCAGCGCCACCCCGATAGCGAGAGCCCGCATCATCTTATGGATTGTTCGGGACGCTTCGGTCCGAGTCAACGCGAAGCCCATGTGGGTGCTACAATGTAACCATGGCTGGCGAAGACGCGACGTCGAGCACAGGCGCCGATGACTACGGGCGCAGCATCTACAACGACTTCGACAGTTTTCTGAAAGTCGCGCTGCGCGAGTACTACGACCGCGGCTGGACAACGCGAAAAGGCAACTTCATCGCGCTGCTCATCGCCAGCGGCCAGACCGCCTTTGCCCTCGCCAAGGACTCGGTGGTGGACGGAACGGGCGCCAAACGGGTGGCGCTGGGGGCGGGCCTGGTAGTCGCCCTGCGGGTCGGCCTTAAGTACGCCATTGGCGGCCCCCTCGGCCTGGTGCTCACGGTCGCGGCCTCCGCCTCGATGGTGTCCTACTTCGTCCGCAACCAGCGCGACATCGTCAAGAAAGTCGGTGTGTACAAGCGACTCATCCAGGAGTCGCAGGAGCGCTACGACGAGCTGCAGGCGGGCTGGCGTGACGGAAGCTACGACACCACCTCCCGAAATCTCATGATCGACGGCTTGATGAAGCGCTTCATCGAGCAGTGCGACGAAGACTAGCTCCCCTCGATTCCCGGGGCCCGCGGCGGCGCGGGCGTCTGCAGGGTTGAGGCGCCCCGAGAAACCGGCGATACTTCGCATTCCGGGGGGATGGGCATCGTGTACTCACGCATTCGTGTGATGGTGGTCGCGGTCGCCGCGCTTGCGAGCGCGTGCGCGGCGCCGACGGCTCAGTCGCCGGCCGGGCCGGGGCCAGGGCTGTCGCCGGTCGCGGCCAGCGCCCCCGACGGCGATGCCGCGCGGGTTCCCGGCACCGTGCACGGGCGCGTCGCGCCCAGCTTGACGGCCTTTCTCGACGACAACGCCCTGGCGGTTCCAAGCGCCGACGTCGCTCTCGACGCCCCGGCCCAATTGCGCGTCGACGGGGCCCCGTCGCTGTGGGCGGCGCCGCCTTTGGCGGGGTACCTGGGGGCTCGCCCCGGCTTTGCGGCCCGCTACCGGGGCCCCGAGGGGCTCCCGCCGCGCAGCTGGAGATTGCACATCACCCGCTACGACAGCGGCAAGGCCGTGCGAACCCTGGGCGACGTGGGACCACCGCCGGCGCGAATCGAGTGGGACGGCCTCGACGATCGGGGCGAACCGGTCCCGCAAGGGGCGCTGTTGCTGGCGCAGCTCGACGTGCGAAGCGTCCGCGGCGCCGGTGCCGCGAGCCCGCGCGTTCCCTTCGGCCTGGCTGCGCCCCAGGGCCGCGAGCGGCTCGAGAGAGTGGTGCCCGGCGCGCCCTTCGACCGTGCCGGCAAGCCCAGCGCGGCCCTGCGCCGCCTGGTCGATCAGGTCGCCGCCATGGCGGCGCCCGGCAGCCGCGTATCGCTGGAAGTGCACGACGATGGCGCGGGCGACCGGCTTTCCAGCATCGCTCGCACCCAGCGCGAGTCGCAGCGCATCGTCGCGCTCTTGCGCGAGGCGGGAGTGCCGGGGCGCATCATCGAGGCCCGCGGCCGAGGCTCGCTCGAACCCCTCGAGGCGCCGACCTCGCGCGACGCCCGCCAGCGCAACCGTCGAATCGTGGCCGTCGTTGAAGTTCCGCAGCGCAAGCCCGAGCGGGCTGCATTGCCCCCGCCCCGCACGGCACCGCCGGTGCCCGCCGGCGCGTCGCTGTCCGGCGTTCCCCTGCGAATCGGCCGCGACGGCAGCTTTTCGTTTCCCGTGCCGCCGGTTGTGCGAAGCGCCGTGCTTCAGCTGCGCGCCAGCGATGGCCGGCGCGCGTCGACGCTGTTTCGACGCGATGGGGAGGTGGCCTCGCCGGCGGTGGCGAGCGCGGCCGCCGGCGGCAAATCGGTTCGGCTGGTCGCGGACGCGCGGGCCGGCACGGTGGCCCTCGACGGCGATGCGTTGCCGGCCGGGTGGGCGCGTGTGCGCGTCGAGCTCGCGTCCGCCGACGAAGGCCAGGTCGCCTTTGCGCTGCGCGTCCCGGGCGAGCTCGCGGTGCGCAGCTGGCGCCTGCGCATTGCGCCGCTGCGAGCGAAGGACTCGTCCGGCGGCAAGGGCGCCCGGACGGTCGAAGGCGAGGGCGCTCCGCCGCGCCTGTGGGTCTGGGATGGCCGCGACGACCAGCGCGACCCGCAGCTCGAGCCCGGTCGACGGTTTCGCGTGACCCTCGAGGTGCGGGGCCCGGGTGGCAACGCGGGCTGGTCGCCGGACTATGTGCTGGCCGTACCGCCGGCCCGCTGGCGGGGCCTGGAGCTCAGTCGCGGCCGGCTGTTTCGGGGCACTCGGCCGTCGGCGGTCCTGCGCAACTTCCTGTCGCGCTTTGCGACGGTCGCGAGACGTCGGCGACGCACGGCCTTTTCACTACATGTCGAGATCGCGGCCGACCGCGGAACGACGGCCGAACGGCGGCTGGCGGTGGCGGCCCGGGTGGCGGCGACGCGCAAGTATCTGCGTCGCCTTCGCGTGCCGGCAAACCGTTTCGAGCTGCGAGGCTCGCTGGTCGATGGCCGCGATGGACGGGGAGCCGTGCGGGTTCGCGAGCGCGCGCGGGCGCCATCGTTGCGCCCACCCGACAAAGCAGAGGCGCAGCTGCAAATCGACGGCAAGCGGCGACGGCTCGACGCGAGCGGCGCCGTAGCCACTTCCGTCGAGCTCACCGGCGGCGTTGTCGTCGTGGAGGTTCGTCGGCCCACGGGCCACCGCGCCCAGTTCGCCATTCGCCGGTAGTGCGCGCGGCGAAGCGGGCCGCGCGGTTTTGGGACCGGATCTAACGAATCGCGGCGGTTTGCGGTACGATATGCAGGGATGGCCCGAAAACGGCTGGGGGAAATCCTGCTCGCCGCAGGTGTGATCGATCAGGCAAAGCTGCGCGCGGCCCTGGTCGAGCAGCGACGCTGGGGAGGACCACTCGGACGGGTCATGGTCGACATGGGCATCTTGTCCGAAGAGGTCCTCGTTCAGGCCCTCAGCCGACAGCTCAACATTCCGGCGGTATCGCTGGATGGCCGCAACATCCAGGAGCGGGTGCTCGACTCCATTCCCGGCGAGCTCTGCGAGCAGTACAGCTGCCTGCCCTTCAACATGGAGGGCAAGTTCCTCGACGTCGCCATGAGCGACCCGACCAACCTCGGCATCATCGACGAGCTGCGCATTCGCACTCAGCTCAACGTGCGGTCGTATCTGGCCGGTCCAAAGCACATCGAACGAGCGCTGGCGCGGTACTACGGCCGGGGCCCGGCGTCCATGGACGCGACCCTCGCATCGGCCGACCCGGCTGTGCGCAGCGGGCGCTACCAGACGGCCGACATCATCGACCTGACGCCGGGGGCGCAGCCGAAGGCGGCGCCGGCGCCCGAGCCGACCGCGGCCCAGCGCCGCGCCCACGGGCTGTCTCTGTACAAAGACCCCGAGTCGGGCAAGAACATCACGGTGCCGCCGGAGATCGTGAACCTGCAGGAGCGAATTGCGCGGCTCGAGTCGCTGCTCACGCGCGACGAAGACGTGATTCGCAAGCTCATGGCGCTGCTCATCGAAAAGGGCGTGGCGACCCGCGAGGAAATCCTCGAGCGCCTCAAGTAGCGGGCGCCGCCGGCCCGCTCGCTACATCGCTACATGATGGACAGGTTGCGCTCGAACTCTTCCGGGTTCGACGACGCGTAGGTGGCCGCTTCCATGCTGATGACGCCGGCGTTGACCAGGTCGAGCAGGTGCTGGTCGAACAGCTGCATGCTGTACAGGTCCCGGCCGCGCTTAATCATTTCCGGGATCTCGCCGAGGCGGCCAGGCTGCCGGATGCATTCGCGAATCGACCGCGTTACGCGCATGATTTCGACCGCGGGCACGCGGCCGCGGCCGTCTTTGCCGAGCAGAAGCCGCAGCGAGACGACGGCCTGCAGCGAGTCGCCGAGTCGCTCGCGGATCACGTCCTGGGCATCGGTTGGGAACATGCCGACGTAGCGCTGCACGGTCGAGACCGCGTCGGGCGTGTGAATGGCCGACACGACCAGGTGGCCGGTCTCGGCCGCGCGCAGGCAGGTCGCCGCCGTTTGGTGGTCGCGAATCTCGCCGACCATGATGACGTCCGGATCCTGGCGAAGGGCGGCGGTGAGCGCGTCCTGAAACGTCTCGGTGTCCGACCCGACCTCGCGCTGAATGATCATGCACTTGCCCGGTTCGAACAGGTACTCGATGGGGTCTTCGACGGTGATGATGTGCGCGTGGCGAGTTTCGTTGATGTAGCGGATCATTCCGCCGATGGTGGTCGACTTGCCGTTGCCGGTCGCGCCGGTGATGAGCACCAGGCCGCGTCGAGCATCGGCGATCTCGGCGAGCACCGGCGGCAGGTTGAGGTCGTCGAAGCTCTGGACGTCGAACGGGATGAGTCGCAGGACCACGCCCACTGAACCGCGCTGGCGGAAAATGGAGGCCCGAAAGCGCCCCATGCCCGCGAGCGAGTACGAGACGTCGATCTCGCCGAAGGGGCGATTGAAGTCGATCTGACCGCGCCCTTCCATGACGATCTGGGCGATGCCCTCGGTGTCGCCGGGCGACAGCGGAGGTACCTTCACCGCCCCGAGCAGCTCGCCGTGGAGCCGGTAGTGGGGCGGGTACCCGACCTGGAAATGAATGTCCGAGACTCCGCGTTCGACCCCGAACGCGAGGAGTTTGTGCAGAGTGTTGCGGTCCATTGGCGAAGAGCGATCGACGTTTGCGGGCAGGTCAGTGAGTGAGCTCGTCGTCGAAGTCGAACGAATCCGCGGTCGTCGCCGCCGTGGTCGTCGAGTGTAGTGCGTCGTCAGAGTCGGTCACGCCGTTGCCGGCGTCAACTTTCGGCGGCCGGACCCGCTGGGTCGGAGCCTCGCTGGTGCTGGTCCCGACCGCCAGGCGCATCGGGTGGGCGCCCGAACCATTCGCGAGCACCTCAGAGCCCAGCGGCATGGCCGCCTCCGCGGGAGTGTCGGCGTACGGTTCGTCTTCGACGTCGAAGTTCGCGGGCTCGGCCGCGGTGGCGTTCCGCGGCACCTTGCCCAGGGCCACGATGGCGCGCTTGACCGACGGGCGAAGCCGGGCGAACGGCGGGCTGGGCCGGGCCAGAAAGAATCCCTGGGCGTAGTGAACGCCCAGGTCGTGCAGGACGGCCAGGTCGTCGGGGGTTTCGATCCCCTCCGCCACGACCACGGCATCGATGGCCGACGCGATGTTGCCCAACGACCGGAACATCTCGCGCTTGACGGTCGACGTGCTCACCCCGCGCGTCAGCACGTCGCTGACCTTGATGAAGTTGGGCCGCAGCGACATCACGGTCTCGAGGTTCGAGTGGCGCGTGCCCACGTCGTCGATGGCGACGCCAAAACCCATGCTCGTGTAGACGCCGAGGGCCCGGCGAAACGAGGCAAAGTTCTCGATGGCCAGTTTCTCGGTGATCTCGAAAACCACGTTCGCTGGCGTAATGGCCGCGGCGTCGAGGAGTTTGCTGACCTCTTTTTCGATGAACGACGTGTCGTAGAACGACAGGGGCAGCAGGTTGACGAACAGCCGGTGCACGGGCTCGATACCCGCCGCGCCGCGCAGGGCGTTGTGAAAGCAGGCTCGGTCGAGCTCGAATGTGAGGCCGACCTCGTCGGCGATGCCAAAGAGCGCCTTGGGGCTTTCCATGGCGGTGCCGCGGGGGCCGCGGGTGAGCGCCTCGAAGCCGAAGACGTTGCCGGACTCGAGGTTGACGATGGGCTGGTACACCGACGTGAGGCTGCTTTGCAGGATGATTTCCTGCAGCATGGTCTTGTCGCGCAGGGCGTTGCGCTCGGCCATCAGCACGGCGCTGTCGGCCGCCTCCTTGACCAGTCGCGCGATCAAACGCTGCGGCCGCACCATGGAGTTGTTGAGCACCCGGGCGTAGCCCACGTGCACCCGCGGGTAATCGTGGATGAGGTCCTGGACGATCCTCGCCAGGCCCAGCTCGACCTGCTCGCGCACCCGCTTGGCGAGCATCTCCAGTTCCTCCGGGGCGTTTTGCAGCGCGCCGGTGCGCGACGCGGACAAAAAGCACAGGTACGCGTCGCTTTCGATGGTGCGAAAGACCGTGTCCTCGTTGCGCAGCTTGTCGCCGCGCATCTCGTCGATGATTCGGCCGGCCAGCGAAAAGACCTCGTTGTGTTTCGCGATGCCGAACTCGAGCTCGATGCGGCGAAGCGGAGACAGGTCGATGTACAGGCAGCTCACCGCCCGGTCGCGTTCCAGGACCTCGGCGATTCCGAGCAGGTGCTCGTGGTAGCTGGGAAAGTCGTGGCCGGAGTCGATGTCGGACGAAAGCGGTCCGTAGTTGCGGGCGGCTTCTTGTTCGCTGGTAATTTCGCGTTCGGCGGCCGGCCAGTCATCGCCCTCGACCTTCTGAGCGGGCTCGCACGCCGCCGTCTGGTCGCCACCGCGGTCTTTGGCCGCGCGCAGGGCGTTCTTCGCCTGCGCCACCAGGTCGTCGGTGGTCTCGGCGTCGTCGGGAAAGGTCGCGAGCCCGAAGGTGAGCGAGATGGCAAGGTCGTTGGGGAACGACGATTCGGCCACGGCCTGGCGCAGGCGGTCGGCCTTGACCAGGGCTCCGCTGCCGTCGGTCTCGGGCAGCAGCACCGCGAAGTCCTCGCCGCTGTAGCGCGCGGTAACGTCCGAGTCGCGGGTGCCGCGGTTGCCCGGGGCCGAAAACGCCTGGGCCACCTGGCGCAGGATCTCGTCGCCGAGCTGATAGCCGAGCTCGTTGTTGATTTCGCGCAGTCGGTCGACGTTGCCGATGAGCAACGACAGCGGCTGCCGATAGCGCCGCGCCCGCGACAGCTCCTCGTCGAGCCGCTCGCGAAAAGCCCGGTGGTTGTACAGGCCGGTAAGTGTGTCTTTGTAGGACTGAATCTCGAGCTCGCGATTGATGCGGTCGAGCTCGTCGTTGGCGGCGAGCAGGTCTCGAGACCGGTCGTCGAGGTTGCGCGCCAAAAGCCGCTCTTTGTCGCGAAGGGCTTCGTTGGTCGAGCGCAGCTGTTCGAGCAGGTGGCGGTTTTCGCGCTCGAGCCGGTTGACCCGGATGAGCTGGTCGACCACGCGGTCCAGGTCCCGATGGTTCCACGGTTTCCGGATCACGTAGTGGATCTTGCCCGTGTTGACCGCCTCGATGATGTTGTCGACGTCGGCGTAGCCCGTGATGATGACGCGTTTGGCGTCCGGGTTGATGCGCGACGCTTCGGCCAGGAGCTTCGCGCCGTTCATCGCCGGCATCCGGTAGTCGCACAAGATGATGGCCACGTCGGAGTGCGCTCGCAAAAGATCGAGCGCGGACTCCGGGTCCGCGGCCGTCATGACGGCGTACTTTCTCTGCAGTGAACGCTCGAGCAAGTCGAGGTTCATTGGCTCGTCGTCGATAGCGAGCACGCGCGCTCGCGTTGGCTGCGCGTTCATCGACTCTCCCGTCGGCACGGCATCAGTCGCGTTCCCCCGGCGCGCAGTATAACCGCGACGCGGCGGCTAGTGGTGTTCGCGCGCTGTGCTATGTTCGTCTTACGTTCGGAATCGAACGCGGAAGGCGGATATGCACGGCAAGCGCATCCTGTTCTACGACCCGGACATCAAGGCGTGCCGCGTGGCCGAGCGGGCGCTCAACGCGACGCGCAGTGACGTCGAGGTCGTGGACGACGAGGAAGAGCTCGCCAAGCGTATCGAAGCCAACGGTTACGACCTCATGATGGTCAACTTCGACCCCCCACTGCGGGATAGTGGGAGATGGGCGGAGATATTCGACACCGTTGGAGACCGGTTCCCGCGCACAAAGCTGGTGCTTCACGCCCTCGCACCTACAGAGGACTACCTTGGGCTCATGGCGTCGCGCTCGTACCTGCGAAACCTGATCGCAAAGAACGACGAGCCGCTCGAACCGGACGAGCTCATTACCACGGCCGAGAAGATCCTGCGCAACGACCTCTTCGGCCTGCAGAAGTACATGCTGTGGGGGGTCGAGCCGCTGTCGATCGAAATCCGCCGGTCGGCCGACAAGAAGAACTACCTGCGCGCCGTCTCCGAGTTTGCCTACAGCCTCGGTTGCAACGAGCGCGTGGTCGAGATGATCGAGTCGGTCGCCGATGAACTCGTCACCAACGCGATCTACAACGCCCCGCGCGCTCCGGATGGCACCGCCAAGTACGCCAAGCTCAGCCGACGGGAAAGCGTCGAACTGGACGACCACGAGGTCGGTACTCTCCAGTTCGCCTGCGACGGCGACTACATCGCCATCTCACAGACGGACCCGTTCGGTTCGCTCACGCGCGACACGGTGGTGAGCTATCTCAATCGCTGCCTCGTGAAGGGGCCAGACCAGTTTTCCGACAACAGTGGCGGCGCCGGAATCGGCCTGTTCCGGGTGTTCCAGTCGCTTTCGAAGTTCGTCGTCAACATCGACCCCGGGCGAAAGACCGAGGTCATCTCCCTCGTCGACCTCCGATTGAGCATGCGGCGCTTTCGCCAGGCCGGCAAATCGTTCCACATCTTCGTGGCGGACCAGTCCGAGCCAACCTGACCCGGAAACAGCATGGCTGACCCCTATGATTTCGCAGTGGAGGTGGGTGAGCGGGGCGACACCACGGTCGTCGCCGCCCGAGGCGTGATCGACGAGCACGCCGACCTGGCCCCCATTAGCTCCCTTCGCGGCGACGTCGAGATCAACTTGCGCGGCATTCGCCGCATCAACTCCTTCGGCGTGCGGGCGTGGATCGAGGCGCTGCGCGCGATTCCCGCGTCGGCTCGGGTACGCATCGTCGAATGCCCCCCGCCGGTGGTGGATCAGCTCAACATGGTTGGGGGCTTTTTCGCCCACGCCCAGCTGGTGTCGTTTTACGCACCGATGACCTGCGAAGAGTGTGACGAACAGCTCGAGCAGTTGTTCGACCTCGAGACCTGCCGAGGCCTGGGCGGCAAGCTCCCGCCGACGCCCTGCCCGCGCTGCAGTCGGCCGATGGAAGTCGACGACCTCGAAGAGCAGTATCTGCTCTTCATGCGCGAGAAGTGACGCCGAGCGGCGCTCCGCTGGCTCCCACGCTGCGCGTTGCCGCCTGTCGCCGGACGGCGGGCGTTGCCGCTCACGTCGCCTCATGCCCTTCGACGACTGGCAACGACCTGAGTGCCGTCGTCTCTGAACCGGTCGCCGGGGGAGCAAAACCGCGCCGGGCGCTCGCATCGCCGGCCGGCTCGACCGTACAGTCGAGCCATGGCACAGGCTCCCATTGTCATGATTCTCGCCGCGGGGCTCGGCACGCGGATGAAGAGCGCCCGCACCAAGATGCTGCACCCCGTGTGCGGGCGTCCGCTGATCTGCTGGTCGGTTGCGACGGCCCGCGAGGTGGGCGCGAACCCCGCGGTTGCGGTCCTCGGCCACCAGCGCGACGAGGTCGAGGCGGCAGTCGCCGCGCGGTTCGGCGAGGGAGCGATCCAGGTCGCCGTGCAGAGCGAGCAAAAGGGCACCGGACACGCGGTGATGTGCGGGCTGGAGCGGTTGCAGGCGCAGCCCGACGATCGCACGGTCGTCATTTTGTCGGGTGACGCGCCACTGTTTCGCGCCGATCGGGTCAAGGAACTGGTCGACGCCTGCGAGCGCAGCGAGTCGGGCATGGCCCTGGTGAGCGCGCGCGTAGCGCCGCCCAACGCCTACGGCCGGCTGGTCCGTCAGGCCGACGGGCGTTTGGCTCGCATCGTCGAAAACAAGGACGCCAGCGACGACGAGCGGTCCATCGACGAAATCAACGCCGGGTTCTATGCGGTGCGCCTGGGGTTGCTGCGCCAGCACATTGCCGGGCTGTCCGCCGACAACGCCCAGGGCGAGCTCTACCTGACCGACATTGCCGCCGCTGTTGCCGAGCGCGGTGGCGCCGCGGTGATCGAGGTACCGTTTTCGGAAATCCAGGGAGTCAACGATCGAGTTGATCTGGCCGGCGTCGAGGCGTCGGCGCGCCGGCGCATCAACCGCGACTGGATGAAGCGGGGCGTGTCGTTTGCGAACCCCGACGATGCGCACATCGACGTCGACGTCGTGGCGATTGGGGAGGACACCTGGATTGGCCCGGGGGTGTGCGTGCGGGGGGCGTCGCGCATCGGCCGGGAGGTGCGCATCGACGCCGGCAGCGTCGTCACCGACAGCGAGATCGGCGACGGTGTACTCGTCAAGCCGTACACCGTGCTCACCGAGGCGCGCGTGGGCGACCGGGTGCAGATGGGGCCGTTCGCTCACGCCCGGCCGCAGACCCGCATCGACGAAGACGCGAAGGTCGGCAACTTCGTCGAAACCAAAAAGACCCACATCATGGCCGGCGCCAAGGCGAGCCACCTGTCGTATCTCGGCGACGCGTCCATTGGCGCGGGCGCGAACATTGGCGCCGGCACCATTACCTGCAACTACGATGGATTTGGCAAGCACCGGACCGTGATCGAGGCCGACGTGTTCATCGGCAGCGACACCCAGCTCGTTGCCCCGGTGACGGTGCACAAGGGGGCCTACGTCGGGGCCGGCTCGACGGTGACGCGCGACGTCCCGGGAGCTTCGCTTGCGCTCACCCGGGTCAAGCAGGTCAACGTAGAAGGCTGGGCCGACCGGTTTCGCGAGGCCCAGAGCAAACGGAAAAAAGGCAGCTAGTGATCCGTGGCTGGTTGACGACGCCGAGGCGCGGGAATGACAGGGCGCGAGCAGCGCGCGTTGTGCCCGGACGGAGCAGCTAGGTCCGTGCGGTTTGCGGTCGCCGCGGTGGTGGCGTTGTCGGGCTGCACCGAGCCCGAAGCCGGAGGCGCCGGGGGCGCGAGCGACCCGGCGCCGCGCTCGCGCCCGGCGGATGTCGAGGCTCGCAACGACGGTCCGTTGCGGCGGGACCTGCGCGGGCTCGAGCCGGTCGTCGAGGCCCTCTGGCTGCGCGATCTGGGTCCGCGCGACGAACGACCTCCCATCGCCGTGCACCGGGGGCCGCTGCCGACTCGCGACGGCATCGCCGTCGAGTCGAACGCAGCCGGTTACGCCGTCGTGCGCCCCGATGACGGCCGCGTGCTTCGGCGGCAGCCCCACCAGCCCCTGGCGCCGAGGCTGTCGCGCCCGGCGCCGGCCGTCCCCTCGTGGCCGGTGGTCGCGGGGCACCGATACGCGACGGTGCCGGGCGCGATTGCGGTCCACGGAGGCGTGGCGCGGGCGGTCGCCGTGGACGGTGGCGTGGGACCCGCGTTGGTCGACGTGGCGACCGGCCGGCGTTTGGCGCGGGGAACGACCGGGCCGCGCGCCTCGGTCATGAGCGCGTCGTGGTCGCCGTCGGGGTTTCTCGCCCTCGGCGTTCGGTTCTCCGGCGGCCGGTTGCCCGTCCTTCGCGACGACGCAGTGCTGGGGTTTGCCCCCGGGGGCACCTTCGCCTGGGTCTGGCCCGTGCCGGTGCCACCCGTGGACCGGGGCGATCCGATCGGCCTGTGGGCCACCGATTCGACGGTGTTCGTGTTCTACGACGGCCGCTTCGTGGCGGCTCTCGCGACCGCGGCACCGATCGACCCGAATGCTGATTCTCCCCGGTTACGCGAAGCTGCTTCACCAGAAAAGGTGAAACGGATTTCATCTCCTTGACGGGGCCGAAAGCACCGTGTTACGAGAGGGGACTTCATGGCCCGAGTGGCCACACCCGCCCGAATTTGGAGGATTTTTCGATGGCCAACACCGCCAAGGACGCCAAAGAGCTGTTCGACGTCATGATCCCGGAGGCGCTGTCCAAGCACCCCGACAAGGCGAAGGAAGTAAACGCGATTTACTGCTTCAAGATCACCGGCGACGGCGGCGGCGAATGGACCGTGGACCTCGCGGGTGACCCCCCGAAGGTCGACACCGGCGACGCCGGTAACGCCCAGTGCACGATCGAGGTCGAGCACGATGACTTCAAGTCGATGCTGTCCGATCCGCAGGTTGGAATGCAGCTCTACTTTCAGGGCAAGCTCAAGGTGACCGGCGACCCGATGCTCGCCACCAAGCTGCAGCAGTTCTTCGACATCGCGGCCGCCTAAGGCACGCACTTCGAAACTCGCACCGAAGGCAGAAGGGGGCTTCCTCTTCTGCCTTTTTTCGTTTCGACCTCCACTTTCGCGAGCACGACATGGCCTCTCGACCTCTGGAAGGAATTCGCGTCCTCGACCTGTCTCGGCTTTTGCCGGGACCGTTTCTCACCATGGTGCTCGGCGACATGGGCGCCGACGTGGTGAAGGTCGAGGCGCCGAACATCGGCGACTACATGCGCCAGATGCCGCCGCTGTTTGGCGCGATGGCGGGGCGCTTTCTCGCGGTCAATCGCAACAAGCGGTCGCTGGTGCTCGACCTCAAGGCCGAGTCCGGTCGCGACGCCTTGCTGCGCATGGCCGCGAAGGCCGACGTGGTGGTCGAGACGTTCCGCCCCGGCGTGCTCGACCGGCTCGGGGTCGGCTACGCGGCCCTGACCGAGCGCAACCCGGGCATCATTTTGTGTTCGATCAGCGGCTACGGCCAGACCGGGCCCTTTCGCGACCGCGCCGGCCACGACCTCAACTACCTGGCCATGGCCGGTGTGCTCGGGCTGTCGGCCGCGCGCCGCGGCGACAAGCCCGCCATGCCGGGCGCTCAGGTTGCCGACCTGGCGGGCGGAGCGCTGTGGGGGGCGACCGGCGTGCTGGGCGCGCTCGTGGGTCGCGGCCGCACGGGCATTGGCCAGCACCTCGACATCGCGATGTGCGAAGGCTCGCTGGCGCTTCTCGCTCACGAATTTGGCGCCGGCCAGGCGGCGGGCGAGTACGCGCAGCGCTGCGAGGCTCCGCTCAACGGGGGCCTCGCCTGTTACTCGGTGTACGAGGCCAAAGACGGTGGTTTTCTGTCGGTGGCCGCTCTCGAGCCGAAGTTCTGGCTGGCCCTCAACGCCGCGCTGGGGCGCAAGGGCGACATGTCCGAAGTCGCGGCCGGGCCCGACCGACAGGAGGAGATTCGCCAGGAGCTGCAGGCCATCTTTTCCACGAAAACTCGGGACGAGTGGGCGGAGGTCCTGTCCACTGCGGATTGCTGCGTCGAGCCCGTGCTGACTCTCGACGAGGTCGCCGACCAGCAGCTCCACCGCGAGCGCGGCATGTTCTTCGAGCTCGACGGCGCGATCCAGGTTCGCACGCCGGTGGCCGACGCCCGGGCTGACCTTCCGGCGCCCGCGCTCGGCCAGCACAGCGCCGAGGTGTTGGCCGAGTACGGCTTCGACGACGACGAGATCGCCGCGCTCACGTCCTGAGCGAGCGCGGCGGTCTGACAAACCGCACGCGCTAGCCGGCGACGGCGGCGGCGAAATCGAGGCCGGTGAGGATGCCGTGCATTTCGCGGCTGCGGCACGACACCACGCGGCGCACGCGCATGGCCGCGGCCTGCGCTGCGGCTCGATGCATCTTGGTGCTGTTATCCATGCACACAATCGCCGGGTTCATGACTTCCTCGACGTCCGTCGTGCGCGGCATGTCGCGAGACGCCATGGCTTCGACCTGGGTGAACACGCCGACGGGCCAGTCGTCTTCGACCACGACCAGCCCGGACACGTGGGCTTTGGCGAGCCGATCGGTCGCCAAAGAGATGGGCTCGCTGGCTCGAACCGAGAAGATGGGCGCCGAGGCGTAGCGCTCGATGGTGTGGTTGAGCCGCACGTCCCGAATGGCGAGCATGAGGTCCCGGGTGCTGAGCACGCCGCGCAGCTCGTCTCCCTCGGTCACGAACACCCGGTGTACCCGCCGCTCGCGCATCGCGCGGCCGGCGCCGCTCAGCGAGCTGTCCAGGGCAACCGACAGCGGCTCCGGGGTCATCGCGTCGGCCACCGTGCGCGGCGGCAGCACCAACAGCTTGGCGCCGGGCCGGGCGCCGGCCTGAATGCGGCCGACCTTGAGCAGGTCGGAGCGCGAGACGACGCCCACCAGGCGTCCGCTGTCGTCGACGACGGCGAGGCTCGAGATTTGGCGCTCGGTGAGCGTGCGGTGAACTGCGTCGAGCGAGTCCTCGGGACGGCAGCTGTGCACGTCCGGGGTCATGTAGGTCGATACCGGTTCGGCGAAGTTGGCCATGGAGCTTTGAAGTGCAGATTTCGGGCCGCCGCCAGCGCCGGCTACGGGTGCAAGTCGTGCGGTTCCCTTTCACGTCGGGCGATTCGACGCGCAGGTTTTGCGCTCCACCCGCGCGGCGGACTACTTGCCGGCTTCGCGCGAACGCGGCGTCGAAAAGTCGAGGCGCACCGCTCCGCTGTCGTCGCGGTCGGTCTTTCTCGGCGGCGGAGCCTCATCCGCTGGCGTGACGCCATCGGTCTCGGCGGAGCGGTCCGCGGTTTCTTCGGTCCCCGCAAATCGCAGGTAGCCGTAAACGCTGGCGGCGCCAAACGCGGCCACGGCAATGCCCACCAGTGTCCATCGAAGAGCCGACGGCATCGCCAGCGGCCGCGCGGCCTTGGCGGCGGTGTGGGCGGCCGGCGCGGCGGCCGCGGCGGCGGGGCCCGGGTCGGCCCCGGCCGCGGGCGGCGGCGAAACGATGCCGGGCGCCGGCGACGACGGCGGCGTTGCGGCCTGGTTGGCGGCGGGCGGCGCAGGGGAAACCGCGGAACCCGGCTGGCCGTAGGCGACGCCCCCCGACGCGGCGAGGGCGGCGGGGCCCGGGCCGCGGGCCGCCGAGTCGACGCCCGGATGGGCCGGGTGCGACGGGGTCGTCGACGCCAGCCCGAGTTCGTCGACGGCCTGCGAGTGGCGACCCGAGGGCGGCGCGCCGCCGAGTCCGATGCGCAGCTCGCCGAGCTCGCCGACAAGGATATCCATCGATGCCGGACGATCGTGGGGGCGCTTGCTCATGCAGCTCAAGATCAGGCGGTCGAGCGGCGGGGCCAGCGACAGGTCCGGCCGGCGCCGGGTCGGCGGCACCGGCGGGTCGGTTAAGTGCTTTGACAGGATCGCCATGAGCGTCGGCCCCTCGAAGGGAAGCCGTCCGGTGACCATCTCGTAGAGCATGGCCCCCATGGCATACACGTCGGTGCGCCCGTCGATCGGTTCGGCGCGAATCTGCTCGGGCGCCATGTATTGCGGGGTGCCCAGCAGGTCTCCGGCCTGGGTCATGGGCATGGCCGTGCCGTCCGGACGCTCGTCGCGCAGCTTGGCAATGCCGAAGTCGAGGACCTTGACGACGTCGCTGCGCCGCCCCTGCTGCGTGAGCATGACGTTGTCGGGCTTGAGATCGCGGTGCACGATGCCGCGGGTGTGCGCGTCGGCCAGGGAGGCCCCGACCTGTTCGCAGATGGCCAGGGCGCGCAGCGGCTCGAGCGGTCCCTCGCGCAGCATCAGGTGGCGCAGGGACTCGCCCTCGATGTACTCCATGGCGATGAACAGGCTGCCGTCCTCGTCCTGACCGAAATCGAACAACGTGACGGTGTTGGCGTGGTTGAGCTTGGCGGCCATCTCCGCTTCGGCGTTGAAACGGCGGACCAGGGCGGGGTCTGCGGACAGCTCGGGGCGCAAGACCTTGAGGGCGATCGTGCGCTTGAGCGACATCTGCTGGGCGCGAAACACCGCACCCATGCCGCCTTCGCCCAGCTCGGCGAGGACGCGATAGCGCCCACCGACCTCGCGACCGATCATTTTTGCGATGTCGATACCCGACAGCGACTGGCCGGGAGACGGCTCGGTTGGCGCCACCGAGTGGCCACAGTGCGGGCAGAACCGGGCGTGGTCCTCCAACGGCGCGCCGCAGTTGGCGCAGTTCATGGCTCGGGCGCTGCCGCCGAAACGAGCGCCTCGATCTGCTGGCGGAACTGGCGAATGTCGAGCGGCTTTTCGATGAAGTCGGCGCAGCCGGCGTCGAGGGCCAGCTCGCGCTCGTTGGTGAGCACGTTCGCGGAAATCGCGACCACGGGGATCTTCGAGATCTCCGCTGCGTCGGAGGCCTTGATCTGGCGGGTTACCTCGAAGCCGTTGATTGCCGGTACGTCGAGGTCGACGAGCACCAGCGCCGGCTTCTCGGTTCGCACGAGCTCGAGGCCCGCTGCGCCATCACTGGCTCCAATGACCTCGTAGCGGCCCGTCGCTCGCAGCACTCGGGCCACTAGCTCGAAGTTGGCTGCGTCGTCCTCGATGTAGAGGATCTTCAATGCTGGCTCGTTCGACACGTGCTCCCCCGGAATGCGGGAGTATAAGCTATTGGGGCTGCAGGGAAAATACGCCGTACCTGGGAGCCGCCCCGCCGCGCATCAGCCGCAGCTCGATGCGGTCGTCCGGGAACAGCCCGACGAGGACGAGAACGTCACCGGCGCCGTCGGTGGTGGGCGCGAACGCCAGGAATACACGCAGGGGCGCGCCCCAAAACGTCAGACTGACGAGAGAATCGGCCTCGGCTTCGGGAATCGCCACCGTCGGGGCATTGTCGAGCAGGCCGTCCGACGTCGACAGGCGGCCGGCGAGGGCGTCCAGTCCTGCGTTGTCGATGGTCAGGTCGGCCGACACCGACTCGCCGAAACCTCGACTGACCTCCGGCCCACCCACGCGCGGGCCGATCCAGTCGCCCTCGAACGTGCGAATGTCCTCACATCCGGCGCCCAGCAGCAGCACGACAAGGACCAGCGCCCGCATGGTCCAAGGGTACCACCGTGCTAGGCTAGGGGACCCCTATGCGCTGGCCTTCCGTGACGGCTGCGGCGGTCGTAGTGGTCGCCATGGCGATGTCCGCCCCTGGCGCAGCGCGGGCGCAGCCCGAGCCGCCACCCCCCGCGGGCGAAATCGAAGTACTCGAGCGCGCCCCGGCGGCCTTCGGCCCCAAAATCGAGATCGAGCGCATCGACGTGGTCGGCAACGACTACACCGATGGCGAGCTCATTCGCGGCCGGCTGCAGGTCGCACCCGGCGACGTGCTGCGGGTCGGCGATCCGCGCCTGCGCGACGCCCGGTTTCACGTGTTGTCCCTGGGTTTTTTTCGCGACGTCGAGGTCACACTGGGCAAGGGCAGTCGCCGCGGGCGCGTGATCTTGCGAGTCGCCGTGGTCGAGCAAGGCACCTTCGTCCTGCGAAACTTGTTTCTCGGCACGTCGGAGGCGACCCCGTGGTGGGCGGGAATCGACCTCGCCGAGCGGAATGTCTTCGGCTCGGGGCTGCAGGTCGCGGGAACGGTGGCCATCACCGCCGGCTCGCGGGTCGCGCCTGCCGATGTCAGCCTCGAAGAGGCCGGCCGCCAGTACGCCGCCGCGCTGTCGGTGAGCGACCCCAGCGTGTACGGCAGCCGGTTCGGGATTGGCGGAGACTTGCTGTGGGTTGAGTCGGACGAGCCGTTTCGCGTTTCTGGCAGCTTCGACGACGACAGCCCGGAGGGATTTCGAAACTTTCGCATTCGTCGCATCGGAGGGCGGGCCCGGACATCCTGGGAGCTCACGCCCCTGTCCCGACTCGCGATGGCCTACCGATTCGAAGTCGTGGACTCGGAGCCACCGGCGTCGCCCACCCGCGCGGGTAGCGACGGCGTTCCGGCGGCGGTGGACCTCGATATCCTCGACGGGCGCAGTCGGGTCGGGACCCTCGCGGTTCGCTACGAGCGCGACACCCGGCCCGATCCCCTGCTGCCCAACAGCGGCGATCGAATCGAGCTGTCCCTCGAGGTCGGCGGCTCCCTGTTTGCATCGAGCTACGACTTCGTCACGGCGACGGCTCGGTATCGACGCTGGTTCTCGGTGGCCGGGCCCGCCCACGTCCTCTCGTTCGCGGCCGCCGGCGGCGTCATTTTGGGCGATGCGCCGCGGTTCGATCTGTTCTACGTCGGCGATCTGAACCGCCTCCTGCGGCCGCGCATCGCGGGGCTCATCGTGTCCACGCGGCCGTCGCCGAACGTATTCGGCGCAGCCGCCGACGAGGCGTTGGTGGGCGAGCTGGCCGGGCGGGCCGAGGTCGAGTACGCCTACCGGCTGTTTCGCCGCAGCGGTCTCATCTTCGGCGGCGACGTGTTCATCTCGGCCGGGGTCTTCGGTCTGGCCAGCCGCGATCAGGCCCGGGTGCGCGACGAAGGACTTCTGGAGTCCCTGCCGGTCGACCTGACGTTCGACGCCGGTCTGCGCCTGGACACGGAGATCGGAATTTTCGAGCTGTCGGTGGGCAACGCCGTCGGGAGAATTCAGCCGTGAGCCCTGCGGCCCGGGCGCTGTGCGTCGCCGCGGTGCTGGTCGCGTCGGTCCCGGTTGCGTCGGTCCGCGTTGCCCGAGCCGACCCGCCGGTGGTCAGCGACGTGCCGGTGCTCGACAAGCGCATGTGGTTTGCCGAGAAGAAGGGCGAGCTGGCGCTGACGGCATCGTTTACCGAGATCTTCGACAAGAAGGGCTACGAAAGCCTGTCGAAGGGATTTCCGGTGGTCGTTCAGGTGCGCACGTACGTCTACCGGGTCGGCGCGTCGGCCCCGGTCGCGCTGCGGGCCTTGCGCTACCGCCTAGTGTACGACCTTTGGGATGAAATCTACCTGGTCGAGCGCGTGGACGCGCGCGGCATTCAGCGGCGAACGTTTCGCCGGCGCAGCCACGCGCTGCGGGCGATCACCCAGCTCAACGACTACCCGGTCGCCCCCCTGAGCGACGTTGGCGTCGGCCCGCGATACTTCGCCGGCGTGGTTGTCGAACTCAACCCGATCTCGCCGCAAACCCAGGCGCAGATGCGCCGATGGCTTACCCGTCGGGCCGGTGAGGCGTCGGTGGATGGCAGCGGATCGCTGTTCGGGTCGCTGGTGTCCGTGTTCGTCAACCCGCGTCTGAAGAACGCCGATCGGATCGTTCACCTGCGGTCGCAGCCTTTCTTTCGAGTGCCGCCGAAATGACGCGGGGGCGCATGTTCGGCCTGCAGGCGCGGGTCGTGGGCGGGCTGCTCGTCATCGCGGCGGTGCCGCTGGTGGTGTCGGCGGTGCTCATCGGGTCGATCGCCGAGGTTGCTCAAAACTTTGCCTCGAATGAAACCGATCGGCTTGCGCCAGCGCTCACCCGAGCGCAGGCGGCCTATCGAGAGCTGGTGTCGGCGCGAAAGTCGGTGTTCAACGAGGTCGCCCATCGGCTCACCGCGCGCGTTTCGGTTCCCGTCGACGACGGGGGCGCGGTCGACGTGCTGGCGACCCAACGGCGTCTGGGCGCGTTGCTCGGCGCCGACGAGCAGCTAACGCGCGCGGCTCTGCTCGACGCCGACGCCCGGCTGGTCGCCGAGGCGTTGAGCACGCGGCTGCCCGGCGACGCTTCCGGCCGGTGGCGCGACTTCACGGTCGTTCACCCGGTGGGCTCCATCGATCGGGCGAGCGGTACCGGTGGCGCCGCCTCCGATGCGGTCGTCGCCGGCGACCCGGGCGACGATGCCGCCGGCAATGCGGACGCTGGTGGGAACTACGCTCTGTCGCTCACGTTCGTGACCCGGGTCGACTTTCTCGACGACTACGAGTCGCTCGGACGAGTGCTCGAGGAAAGCGCGCGCATGACGCGACTGCGAGCCGAGCTGCCCGACTCGTACCGAACGGCGTTTCTCATTCTGGTCGGCGGCGTGGTGGTCGCCGTGACGGGCGCCGGCATCGCCTTTGCTCGGCGGCTCACGTCGCGGATCGAGAACCTGGCGGCCGCGACCCGCGACGTCGCCGCGGGCCACCTCGACGCGCGCGTTGTCGGCGGAGGTAGTGACGAGCTCGGCGAGCTGGCCGAGTCGTTCAACATCATGGTGGCTCAACTCGAGCGAGACCGTTCCCACATCGAGTACTTGCACAAGATCGGCGCCTGGCAGGACGTGGCCCGCAAGCTTGCCCACGAGATCAAGAACCCGCTCACGCCCATTCAGCTGGCCGTCCAGCAGGCGGTGTCGATGTACGACGGTTCCGACGAGCGCTATGCGGGGACGCTGAAGGACACCCAGGAGATCGTGGTCGAGGAAATCGACAACCTCAAGCGACTGCTCGACGCGTTCCGCTCGCTCGGGGCCCTGCCGCAGGCCGAACTCGAGGACCTCGATCTCGCGACCGTGGTCGACGATCTGGTGCGGGACCCGGTGGTGCGCGACCGCTTGCGCCTGACTCCGCCCGCGCACCCCGTTCTCGTGCGGGCCGACCGGTTGCTGTTGCGCCGCGTACTCGCCAACCTGGTCGAAAACGGAATGCATGCGGGGCAGGGCGCTGGCCGCGAAGGGGCCGTGCGGGTCTCCTGGCGGGCGGACGGAGGCAATGCAGTCATCGACGTGGATGACGAGGGCGACGGCGTGGCGCCGGCGGTGCGCGTCCACATGTTCGACCCCTACGTGACGACGAAGGAGCAGGGATCGGGGCTGGGGCTCGCCATTTCGAAGAAGATCGTGCTGGACCACCGCGGCTCCCTCGAAATTGCCCCCAAGCCGGCGCCGAGCGGCGGCGCCCGCATGGTCGTCACGCTGCCCCTGGCCTAGCCAGCCCCACCGAACCCGACTCCCGAGTCCGATTCCGACGCTAGACGCCCGAGCCCGAGCCCGCGCCCGAGCCCGAGTCCGAGTCCGAGTCCGAGTCCGAGTCCGATGCCGAGTCCGAACCCGAGTCCGAGCCCGAGTCCGAACCCGACTCCGAGCTTGAGCCCGAGTCCGAGCCCGACTCCGATCCCGATCCCGATTCCCGAGTCAGAGCCCGACGCCCGAGTCAGAGCCCGACGCCCAACGCTCGAACTCCCGATCCCGAGAGTCGCATGGCGATGCCCGTGGCCCCACGCTTCGCACCCACCCTACAGGCTGCTCGACGACGTCCGCAGCCGCACCACCCTGCAACAATCTGCCGGCCCACGGGCCGGCACCGACCAGTAACCCCCACCCCCCCGTCCGGCCGACCAGCCGATCGCAAAGCCAAGGGGCGGAGACGATGGGGCTGCCCGCGCGCAGTTCGGACCGCACGCTCCGGCCTCGACGCTCGGCACGACGTTTCACGCCCTACCGCCACCCGACAGCGGACCGTATGCCTGAGCACGGGCAGCCCCATCGCGCAGCCCCGCTCACGGCCCACGTCCTTACACCAAGAAGTCGTCGCCGCCGCCGCTCCCGAGTCCGAACCAGGCTCGGACTCCGACGCCCGAGTCAGAGCCCGAC
>JGI12316J15309_10004111_pt1 | contig 46204 bp, 38 predicted proteins | sample MarCyaLeptolynsp_FD_15309 | JGI IMG/M metagenome (IMG submission 15309) | reverse complement strand
TCGATTCGAGAGGTAAGCAGCATGACAACCAAAAACGCAAAGCTATCAATTGGCGATCAAAGCTGGGACTTACCCATCCAAAGTGGATCCGTCGGCCCGGACGTTATCGACATCAGCAAACTCTATGGCGCCACCGGGATGTTCACATACGACCCGGGCTTCACCTCAACGGCCTCCTGTCAATCCGACATCACCTATATCGACGGCGACGAAGGCACCCTGCTCTATCGCGGCTTCCCGATTGAACAGCTTGCAGAGCACGGCGACTTTCTGGAAACGTGTTATCTGCTGCTTTATGGCGAACTTCCCACACTTTCGCAGCGTGAGGATTTCGTCAACCGCGTGACCTATCACACGATGATCCACGAACAGATGTCGCGGTTCTTTTCCGGCTTTCGCCGGGACGCGCACCCGATGGCGATCATGGTCGCAGTGGTCGGCGCCCTGTCGGCATTTTATCACGATTCAACCGACATTTCGGATCCGCACCAAAGGATGATTGCAAGCCTGCGCATGGTTGCCAAAATGCCTACGATCGCGGCCATGGCCTACAAGTATCACGTCGGTCAGCCCTTCGTTTATCCGCGCAACGATCTGGACTATGCCTCGAATTTCCTGCGCATGTGCTTTTCCGTGCCCTGTGAAGATTATGTGGTCAATCCGGTCTTTGCCCGGGCCATGGATCGGATTTTCATTCTCCATGCCGATCATGAACAAAATGCTTCGACGTCGACTGTTCGTCTGGCCGGTTCGTCGGGTGCAAATCCATTCGCCTGTATTGCTGCCGGTATTGCGTGCCTCTGGGGCCCCGCGCACGGCGGCGCAAACGAGGCCGCCCTCAACATGCTGGCGGAAATCGGTACCGCCGACCGGATCCCGGAATATGTGGCGCGCGCCAAGGACAAGTCGGATCCGTTCCGGCTCATGGGCTTTGGCCACCGGGTTTATAAAAACTACGATCCGCGTGCCCGGATTATGCAGAAGACGTGTCACGAAGTGCTTTCGGAGCTCGGGATGACCGACGATCCGTTGCTCGAGGTGGCGATCGAGTTGGAGAAGGTTGCGCTCAACGACGATTATTTCGTCTCCAAGAAACTCTACCCAAACATCGACTTTTATTCCGGTATAACTCTTCGGGCGCTCGGCTTTCCCACAACCATGTTCACCGTCCTGTTCTCGCTTGCCCGTACCGTCGGCTGGATCGCGCAGTGGAAGGAAATGGTCGAAGATCCGTCACAAAAAATCGGCCGCCCGCGGCAAATTTACAGCGGCTCCACACAGCGCGATTACGTGAACATTTCACAGCGCTGAGCACCGAGTTGCATACGGCCTTGGTACGGCCGAAAGTTCGAGAAACCGCAATCTTCGTGTTGCGGTTTTTCGATTCTATAACGTGCCACGTAAGATCTGACTCATGGACCCGGCTGCAGGGCATTTGCTGCCCAAATTGTTTTGCTCCAACTGAGGCAAATCCAGGCCGACATGGGATGACAGGTCCCATTCGGGAACAAGAGACCGCTTTCAGGCGTTGGCGACCGGTTCGCCAAGGGCATATCGCGAAACGATACGTGCGGCTTTGTCCGCCGGTCGCTCATCATCCTGCAGGCGCATGATATCATCCAGCCTTGTAAACGCTTCAACCTGTTTCTGCCTTTCCGGTCCGTCGATCAGCAGTGGTTCCAGTGCAGCTGCCAGAATGTCAGGTTTGGCGTTTTCCTCGATCAGTTCAGGAACGACAGGCCCGTCCAGGATGATGTTGGGCAGCGAAATCACGGGGGTAATGCCCGTAATCCTGCGCAGGCTCGAATAGATGATATCGACCTTGTAGGCGACAACCATCGGAACGCCGGACAAGGCCAGTTCCAACGTGACTGTTCCCGACGCCGCCAATGCAGCATGGGCCCGGCGAAAAGCCTTTTGCTTGGCAGCCTCTCCGGTCACAATCGTCGGTTTGACCGGCCACTCGGCAACGGATCGGCGGATATCTTCCTCCAAATGCGCTACGGCTGGCAGGATCAGTTCGAGATTGGGAAATTTCCGTGCAATTCTTACCAGGGTTTCCGAAAATGGTTTCAGCAGCCGGCTGGTTTCACTGCCTCTGCTGCCGGGCAATATCAGAAGAACAGGGTTTGCTGCCTCTGCAAACGGTTCCCTCTCACCATCGGATGGACGCAGACGGTCAAGTTTTGTCAAAAGGGGATGGCCGACATAGGAACACGGTGGGCCCTGAAGACGCTCATGCACTTCCGGTTCGAAGGGAAGGATCGCCAGAAGATGATCGACATAGTCCGCCATCTTGCGGGCGCGCCCGGCGCGCCAAACCCAGACGCTGGGAGACACGTAGTCAACGATCGGCACGTCAGGCATATGTTTGCGCACCCGTGCGGCAACCCGGTGTGTAAAATCAGGACTGTCGATTATGACGACCACGTCCGGTCCGAACTGCCTGATGGCCGTGACACAGTCGGTAATCCGGCGCATCAGAACCGGCAAACGGGCAACGACCGCAGTGAACCCCATGACGGCAATTTCCGCCAGCGGAAACAATGGCTTCAGGCCTTGAGCCGCCATGCGTTCACCGCCGGCGCCGGCGATTTCAAGGGTGCCGGAGTGCTGCGAGCGCAACGCCTCAATAAGTTCGCCGCCCAACAGGTCACCGGATTCTTCGCCTACGACAAAAAATATTTTCATCGATTACCAACACGTTTTGCGCCAGAATCTGACCGTTTGTCAGTGAATCGAAGCCCTGCCTCGACCGTTTGATTCACGCCCATCTTCAATGAATATCGGAACCCGATCATTCTCGGTTGTTCTGTTTGCTTGATCTGCAATTCCATTGGTTCACAGGACCCGCTCGCGGGACATGATGAAAATCCCAAGCTGTTCGGCACGGCTGACGCACTCTGACAGAGACGCAATAACGACACGTCCGGTTTCGACAGCAATTCCGCCAAGTCCCGCTTCTGCACATCGTTCCACCGTTTCCGGGCCGATTACAGGAAGATCGACGCGCAAATCCTGATCCAGCTTCGTTGCTTTCACCAACGTGCCCGTCCGCTCCTTCCAGGTCACGCGACGGCGCACCTGGATGTCTTTCACCCGTTCGATCATTGCGTCGGTGCCTTCCGCACCTTCGACGGCAGCAATCCTTCCATTGCCTACCACCACTGCCTGTCCGATATCGAACCGGGCAATCGTGCCGAGCACTTCGAAGCCAAGCAATATGTCGTTACGCTGCATATCGTTTGGTTTTCTCTTGGTCAGGAAACCCCACGGCGCGAGAAGCTGCGGCGCGATATCGGCGACGCTTACGATCTGATATCCGCCGCTTTCAAAAAAACCGATGACCTTGCGCAACACGCTGTCATCGCCGCCAGCCATGGTGGTCAGGAGCTTGGGAAGCCATTTGATGGTTTCAAAATCGCCGATCACGGATCGAAAGTCCGGACGTTGGGAAATCGAGCCGATCAGGAGAACTTTTTTTGCCCTGGACGCCTCCAGCGCCTTTATCAACTGGCCGATCTGTCCCCATCGCAAGATGACATCGGCCTGTGCAAGCACCTCCGGCACACTTTCCCCGTCAAGCGCAATGATAGTGGCGAGCCGATTGTCCGCACGCGCCTGTGCAATACATTCCAGGGCCAGCCTGCCGCCGCAAGCAATAATGGCGACAGGATCGGCACGTGGCGCTGTTCGTTCAGGCTTCACGCGTCGTACGCGGCGTGCAAAGCGCGCGGTCCGACTTGGCGCGGATGAAAGCGACGACCGACATGACCAGTTCCTGGTCACCAAACGACCGCTCGACGTCATCCAAACGTTCCATCAGCGTGCCTTCCTCGGCAAACAGCATTCGATAGGCCTTGCGAAGGCCATGGATCAATTCGCGATCAAAATTGTGGCGTTTGAGCCCCACAATATTCAATCCGCCGAGATGCGCCCGGTTGCCGAGCACGGAACCAAAGGGAATAACGTCGTTCTCCACGCCCGTCATACCTCCAACAAAGGCGTGTTGACCAATCCGGACAAATTGATGGACGGCGCACAATCCGCCCAGAATCGCATGGTCGCCAATCGTGACATGCCCTGCAAGAGTTGCGTTGTTGACCATGATAACATTGTTGCCGATCTGGCAATCGTGCGCGATGTGCGCTCCAACCATAAGCAGGCACCGGTCGCCGACCCTGGTCACTCCGCCACCGCCGTCGGTTCCGGGATTGAGGGTCACGTGCTCACGCACGACCGTGTCAGAACCAATTTCCAGGCTGCAGTCTTCGCCGTGAAATTTCAGATCCTGGGGAACGGACCCAACGCTGGCAAACGGAAATACCGTCGATCGCTCACCTATTTTGGTAACACCGTCGACGGCAACATGGGATTTGATGGTCACACCGTCACAAAGTGTAACTCCGGAATGAATGACCGAATACGGACCCACGGAAACGTCGTTCCCTATTTGGGCTCCATCCTCGATTATCGCCGTTGGATGAATGTTTGTTGTCATCTTATTGTTCCGCAAGCATTGCGGTGAGTTCCGCTTCGGCTACCTTGACACCACCAACCCGGGCTTCGCACTGATACTTCCAGATCATCCCGCGGCTCTTCATCTTCGTAACGTGATAATAGACCACGTCGCCGGGCCCGACCGGTTTTCGAAACCGGCATTTGTCGATGCTCAAAAAATAGACCAGTGTCGGAGGCCTGTCTGTACCCAGGCTCAGGACACAAATCGCCCCGGCCGTCTGAGCCATGCCCTCAACAATGAACACACCGGGAAAGACCGGTGAATTCGGGAAATGGCCCTGAAACTGAGGCTCGTTGATTGTCACGTTTTTGACGCCGATCGCCGCACGGTCTTCATCAATGTCGGTAATCCGATCAACCAACAGGAATGGATATCGGTGCGGCAGGACATCCATCAGTCGCATGATGTCGAGGGCCTGCAATTCTGTTGTCGCTTCAGAGGACATATCCGGTCTCACTCTCTTTCAACTTAGGCGGCGTCACCGCAGCACATGCCCAGCATGCGCGGATTTTCGCCAACCTTCAAATGCGTTTTCAGACTGGGAGCCAATCGTCGTTTCACAGGAACAGTGATCGATTCGCCGGCACGATCTTCACGCTTTTCTTAACTGTTCGAACAATTTCGGCCAATCGGGAAAGGTCCAACAGGCAGATTTATCTTTATTCCGTCCCGTCGTCGGCCCCTTTTTGGGCCAACTTTTTCACCACGGCGTATTCTCGCATCCATGTCCTTACCGGCCTGGCAGGCGAACCGCCCCAGCGAACGCCAGCAGGCACATCGCCAAGAACGTTCGATGTACCGGCAATCTGAGCACCCTGGCCGATGGTAATGTGACCGTTGACGCCAACCTGCCCACCGAGCACAACAAAATCCTGCAGTGTTGCGCTACCCGAAATACCCGTCAGTCCAACAATTATGCAATGCCGGCCAATGGTCACATTGTGCCCGATCTGAACGAGGTTATCGATCTTCGTGCCTTCACCAATGACCGTATCGCGGTTCGTACCCCGATCGATCGTTGTGTTGGCTCCTATTTCGACATCGTCCTGAATGATAACGCGGCCGATCTGCGGTACTTTCACGTGGCCGTCGGCGCCCATTGAAAAACCAAAACCGTCCTGACCAATGCGGACGCCGGGATGCAGGATAACGCGATCACCAACGAGACAGACCTGGACAGTCGCACCGGCGCCGACCATGGATTTGCGACCAATGCGAACCTGTGGACCAATGACTGCATTCGGGCAAATCACCGACCCCGCCCCAATCTCGGCCCCCTCGCCGACCGAGGCACCGGGCTCAATCGTGACGCCGTCTTCAAGGACTGCATCTGGATGCACATAGGCCGAATCGGAGACCGAACCAGACCCTGCAGCATACATGCGCCGACAACCGACGGAGGTGGGAAAGAAATATTGCGCCGCAATTGCATAGGCGCGATAGGCATCTTTGGCTTCGAGAACGGCCATAGTGTCGGGAATTCGGCTCGAAACTCGTTTCGCAGCGAATATCGCAGATGCGCTCGTCGTCGCAAGATCCTTGATATAGCGCGGGTTTTCTATGAACGTTACTTCTCCAATATGTGAATGATCGATCGGGCCGATCCCGGAAATGAGCGCACCCGCGTCACCGGAAGCAAGGCGGGTGTCGGTCAATTCGGCCAGCTTTGCAAGGGTGACAGGGGCCGAGCGCGGAAAGAACAATGCGTCGTTCATCAGGCCGCCTGCTTCAAATTATGAGACATTCATGTCTTTAGAGTCGGCCAGCTTTTCCGTGAATCGCCGCTCTACTCCAACCTTTTAATTCAACGAACTTCCGCTCACGTGTTCGGAGGTTTTGACCATACGCTTTCGTTGCACAATAACGCCGGCCCCGTTGCCTCGAGACCGGCGCGCCACGGATTGTACGACTAGAATTGGGTCCCGCCACCAATCCGGAAAACTTGTCTCCGGTCAAATGTTTCGTCGATGAGCGGAAAGCCTATATCCGCGCGCAATGGCCCAAGTGGCGATTCCCAGAGAATACTGACACCGGCGGAAGCGCGGATTGACGCGTCGTCGCCCTGTACATTCACGCCGAGATTGGAGGTCGAACCCGCATCCGGATCAAACAGGGTGCCAACGTCCGCGAATACAGCTCCGGTCAAACCGATCTCCTTTGGAATGATCGGGATCGGGAACACAACTTCAGCCGTTCCGGAGAGGAAGATCCGACCACCGAGCGGATCACCCGTAAGAGCGTCGCGCGGTCCGTAACCTTGTGATTCGAAGCCACGGATCGTTTCGCCACCCTTGAAGAAATGATCCGGCAGGCGCAGGGATTCGCCAATTCCGTGGATGTAGCCGCCCTTCACCTTAATTGCACCGACAATGCTCTGTTCCGGGAAGATTTCCTTATAAGCGTCTGCGGTCAATTGTGTGCGGATGTAAGAGACGTCACCACCAAGGCCAGCAAAGTCCTGCGACAAGACGACATGAAATCCATCGCGCGTCAGCTTGCGACGATCACGCGTATCGTAGACCAGCGCATATCCCAGGATAGACGACAATGTTTCGCCAAGAGAATTCTGAACCGCGAGAGAGACCTCTCCATCCCCCTGAATTCCGTTGCGAAGCACGGCGGGGACACTCAGGTCACGTTGGAACAGCTGGTAGCTTGTTGTCAGGTTCAGGTTTTCCCGGACCGGAAGAATGAAACTTACGGTGCCACCGGTCGTATCTTCCTCGAACTGGCGGAAATCCGTTTCTTCCAGCTTGCGCTGGTAAAGGGTGAAACCGGCATTGATTCTACGTCCGAGGAAATAAGGCTCCCGGAATGTAAGTTCATAGTTCTGACGGCTTTCACCGATTCCGGTCGCCAGGCGCAGGAAATGCCCACGGCCAAGGAAGTTCCGCTCGGTGACGGACACATCGCCAATGAAGCCTTCCGAGGTCGAGAAGCCTGCGCCGAACGACAGTTCGCCCGTCGATTTTTCCTCTACCTGCACGGTGATGATCACCTGATCTGGCGCGCTGCCGCGTTCGGTCAGCATCCGGACTTTTTCGAAATAGTTCAGATTGTTCAGGCGACGCTCGGCCTTGTCCAGAAGGATCCGGTTGAACGCATCTCCTTCGGCGAAGTCAAACTCACGACGGATAACGTAATCCCTGGTCCGCGTGTTTCCACGGATGCGGATTCGTTCGACAAAGACCTTCGGTCCCTCATCAACAAAGTAAGTCAGCGAAATCGTGCGCGCTTCGAAATCACGCTCAACACGGGGACGAATGCGCGAGAATGCGTATCCATCGGCCGCGACAGCAACGGAAAGATCCTCCAGGGACCGTTCGACTGCGGTTGAATTGTAGGTGTCGCCAGTCTTGGTGCGAACCACGTCGCGCAGACGTTCCGGATCGACCTGACTCAACGACGTCTGCACGTCGACTTCTGAGAACTTGTACTTTTCACCTTCATCGACCGTGAAAGTGATGAAGAAGACGTTCCGCTCGCGATCCAGATCGGCAACAGCCGAAATAACACGGAAGTCCGCATACCCCTTGCTGAAATAGAAGCGACGCAAAAGTTCCTGATCGGCGTTCAGGCGATCCGGGTCAAAGGAATCGGTCGTGCGAAGAAAACCAAGCAGCCCGGTTTCACGGGTGCGCAAGACGTCACGCAGACGCCCGTCACTGACCTGACGGTTGCCAATAAAGGTGATGCGCGCAACCTCGGTTTTTTCGCCTTCGGTGATCGTGTAGACAAGATTGACCCGGTTTTGCGGCAATTGGATGATTTCCGGCTCGGCGGTCGCCTTGAACCTGCCGGCACGACGGTAAACTTCAAGAATTCTCTGGACGTCGGCCTGTACCGCGGCACGGGAGTAAACGGAGCGCTCCTCCAGTCGAAGCTGCGAAGATAAAATCTCGTCCGTAACCTTCTTGTTACCCTCAAACGAAATTTTGTTCACCACCGGATTTTCATCAACAATTACCACCAGTGTCCGGCCACGCGTTTGCAAATCGACGTCATTGAAAAGGCCGGTTTCAAACAGGGCTTTGATGGATTCGTCCTGCTCAAAAGAGCCAAAGGGAACACCGGGCTGAATAGTGATGTAGGAACGAATGGTCTCTTCCGACAGCCGCGTGTTGCCTTCGACAACGATGGAATTCACCACAGCCGCAAGCGAGGCACCAGCCAGCGCAAGGGTCGCGATTACAGCGACCATGCTCATTTTGAAGAGACGCGTCGGGAGGCGCAGAGACAGGTTCAGAACAGAAAACATATGTAATTACGACCCGTTACGTTCCACTTTGTTTGAGATTACGACCCAAATAAAACGAGTCAATAACCCCGTATGTTCATTGCCTTTTTACAGGCTTTTTTAATGCACGCAAGGCAGCGATACGCCCAAACGCGATTTCTCTTCAATGCGTTGCCAATCGGCAACGTCACGAGGTTGTAAAGCTCAAAATATCGTTCCATGTGGCGAATGCCATGAGCATGACAACCAGTGCCAACCCAACCCTGAAGCCGATGTCTTTCATGCGGTCGCTCAGCGGCCGACCACGAAGGGCTTCGATGCCGTAGAACAACAGGTGCCCCCCATCAAGCATTGGTATCGGAAACAGATTAAGCAATCCGATACTCACTGACAACAGGGCCGCCCAATTGATCAAGGCGCCAACCCCAAGCGTGGCGATCTGTCCTGACACCTTGGCGATCCGAATGGGCCCGCCCAGGTTTTCCGTCGACTCTCGCCCCGTGATCATGCCGCTGATGAACGTTACCGTCCGCTCGGCAATGAACCAGGTTTCCCATACGCCCGCGCCGATCGCCTCCGGGATTGTATATTTCTGGTAGATGATGTCGTCGGTTGAAATGCTGCGCCCAACACCCAGCAAACCGATTTTCTGCCTGTTGCCGAACCGGTCAACATTCTCGGCCCGACGTATCTTTGCATCAAGCGTCAGGATTTCTCCGCCGCGTTCGACTCTCAATGCGAGCGTCAGGCCGGCGCTTGTGGTGACCATGCGCTGGAGATCAACGAAGCTGTTGATCGGATTGCCGTCTATGGCGAGGATGCGGTCACCGGCCTTCAGTCCAGCTTCCGATGCCGCGCTGTTTTCCTTTACACTGTCGACAATCGGAAGCGTCAATTGTTTGCCGTTTATGGCGAAAACAAATGAAAATATGACAATGGCCAGCAGAAAGTTGGCAATTGGACCGGCAGCGACCACAGCCGATTTCGCCCATAAAGGTTTCAAATGGAAGGATTTTTCCCTTTGCTCCGGCGTCATTGCCGCCAGAGCTTCGGCATCCGGCGTACTTGCTTCGCCCGAATCGTCGACGAATTTCACATACCCGCCCAGGGGAATCAGCGAAAGCCGCCAGCGGGTTCCTTGCCTGTCATTCCAACCAAACAGTTCCCGACCGAAGCCGACGGAGAACGTCTCAACACCGACGCCACACCAGCGCGCAACCAGAAAGTGGCCGAGTTCATGGAAGAAAACAACGATTGTCAGCACAAACAGGAAAGGCACGCCGTATCCGACGACGAGCGTAAAAGCCGATCCAAAAAATTCCATTGTCGATACCCGTGTGTTTCAGAGACCGCCAGATAGCACAAGAAGCTTAAAGTTTGTTCACCAGTTCCGTGGCATTTGCACGCGCCCAGGCGTCAACTTCCAGAACCTCTTCAACATCAGCCGGCGCATCTGACATATTTTCCCGCATCGCCGAATTCATAACAGACGAGACTGTCTCAGCAATTTCGGTGAACCCGATCCGATCCTTCAAGAACCACTCAACCGCGATTTCGTTGGCGGCATTCAAAACCGGCTGGATTGCCCCTCCCTGTTTCATTGCATCCAGCGCCAACCCGAATGCTGGAAAGCGGGTCTGATCGACCGGCTCGAATGTAAGCGACCCAAGTGCGGCGAGATCAAGGCGCTCGCACGGTGTTGCCGCACGGCGCGGCCAGTTAAGGCAATGCGACAGCGGTGCCCGCATATCCGGTGGCCCCAATTGAGCAATCACCGATCCGTCTATATATCGTACCAGCCCGTGAACGATCGATTGCGGGTGAACGATTGCACCGAACTTATCCTTTCCGACCGGAAACAGGTAGGCCGCCTCGATCAATTCCAGTCCCTTGTTCATCAACGTTGCGGAATCGATTGTGATTTTCGCCCCCATGGACCAGTTCGGGTGTTTAAGCGCCTGAGCGGGCGTCACCGATTTCATCTCTTGCAATGTCATTGTGCGAAACGGCCCGCCTGAGGCCGTCAACAGGATTTCCGCAATCGCATCATCGTCGTTTCCAACAAGGGCCTGAAACACGGCATTGTGTTCCGAATCGACTGGCAGCACCCGCGCGCCGGCACGGGCCGCCCGAGCCATAAAAAGATCGCCAGCTGCAACGAGACATTCCTTGTTGGCCAAGGCAATGGTCGCACCCTGTTCGACCGCCGCCAAGGTTGGACGCAGTCCGGCAAAACCGATAATTGCTGCAACCACGATATCGGCGGGCCTGCCCGCCGCTTCGATCAATCCCGAGACGCCTGACAATGCTTCTATCCCGGTTCCTTGCAGCAGGGATTTCAACGCGTCAATTCTGGTCTCATCGGCAATGACCGCACACTCGGCGCGGGTTTCTATGGCCGCGGATGCAAGTGTCTCGACATTCGTTGAGGCAGTCAACGCGACAATATCGAAAGCATCGGGATCCCGACCGATCAGATCGAGTGTGTTGCGACCAATGGAACCGGTCGCGCCAAGGATCGACAGCCGCCGACGCTCTGGAGACGCCGCCATCCCGGGTTCGCGTTCAAAGCGCGCAAAAGTGTCTTGCATTGTCAATATCCAACCATCAGGCCGACTGATGTGGTCGCAGGCCCGGATTCGAACACACCAATAAGGATCGCGGCGATCGCCGCAAGCAATAATCCGTCAAGGCGATCAAGAACTCCGCCATGGCCCGGTATGAGCGTGCCGGAATCCTTTACCGAAAAGAATCGCTTGAACGCAGATTCCGCCAGGTCGCCAATCTGGGTGGCGAGAGAAAGCACGATGGCAATGATGCCGATTCGAATATCCACGAGACCGCCGAACAGCGCGACCAGCCCAACGCCGGCCGAGGCTCCAATCACAAGTCCGCCGATCGAACCCGACCAGGTCTTTTTCGGCGAAACCGCCGGCCAGAGTTTTGGTCCGCCGACCGTGCGCCCGACAAAGTAGGCGGCTATATCGGTCGACCAGACGATGGTCACCAACAGGAGCGTTGCCTGCATGCCGGTCTCGCCCTGACGCAACAAGAGAAGGGCAAAACACGCCAATCCCGAATAAAGGACACCGGCGACCAACCAGTTTGTGGCACGTCCTGTTAATCTCGCTCCGATCGCGAATGCGACGATCGCAATCAGAATGGCGACGGCGGCGATCCAATAGCCGGTTCCGGCTGCCAGCAAAGCGAGGACCAGACCGACGCCAAAGGCCCGATCGAAAACACGACTTTCGCGATCCGAGGTTATGCCGCACCATTCCATGACCAGCAGATATCCAAGCAACGCGACGCCGACAGCAAAAAAAATGCCCCCGACGTAGGTGATGACAATTGCCGGCGGCATAAGAACGATGGCGGAGAATGTCCGCACCCAAAGGTCACTGGTTTTTGAAGCGTTTGCCGTCCCGTCATCCCTTCCCGTGCCGGCGGACATCAAGTAGCAGTCCTCATACAGCGACGCAGGCGAAAGGTTGCGGCATTTTGCCCGGCCATCGTCCCGTTGCGCCATATCAGCTCAGTCGGCGAAACCATATCCCCCTGCAAGAGGCATGGTCGCACGACGTCCGTGGCTATCCGCCGGTCTAACACACACATTTCCATTCAGGCTGTTCCCCGTGGACGATATTCGCGCCGCCCGATTATTGTTTGAGTCAAACCACAGCCATCTGAAGAAATAGGAATCGCAGCCTGCTCATTTATCAATTGCCAGTGTGTCCAATATGTTCGCCTGAACAATAACAGAAGATTAACCCCCTGTTCACTCAGACCTGCGTGATCTCCGCTTCCTTTTCATCGAGTATCTGATCAATTGCCGACACGGTCTTGTCGGTCATTTCCTGAACTTCGTCAGCATATAGCCGATGATCGTCTTCGCTCATCGACCCGTTTTTTTCCAGCTTTTTCAATGTGTCCATCCCGTCGCGTCGAACGTGACGCGCCGCCACCCGAGCCTGTTCGGCATATTTATGCGCAACCTTGACCAGTTCCTGACGCCGCTCGGCATTCAATTCCGGAATCGGTATCCGAAGCAGAGTTCCATCGACAACGGGATTGAGTCCGAGACTGGATTCACGAATCGCCCGATCCACCGTGGCGACCATGGTCTTGTCCCAGATAGAAATTGAAATCATGCGTGGCTCCGGAACGCTTATCGTGGCCACCTGATTCAGCGGCATCTGCGCTCCGTAGGCTTCAATTGTAATCGGATCGAGCATCGAAGCGGATGCGCGTCCCGTTCGCAAAGTCGCAAGTTCATGCTTGAAAGCGTTGATTGCGCCCTGCATTCGCCGCTCTATATCATCGGTATCGAGAAAATCTTCGTCTTCACTCATGCCAAGCAGCGCCTTCCCGCATCAATGCGTCATGTCGACCGTTTATCATCCGGTGACAGTCGTCGCGCGCCCTCCGCCCGTAACGACTGCAACCAATTCACCCGGCTGATGTATTGAAAATACTACAATCGGGATCCGTCTGTCACGTGCCAACGCGACAGCTGCAGTGTCCATGACCGTGAGGCCTTTGGCAAGGATCTCGTCATGACTAATCTCTTCAAACCGTTCCGCGTTCGGATCGAGCTTGGGATCGGCGGAATAAATTCCATCGACCTGCGTGGCCTTCAGGATTGCGTCACACTGCAACTCGGCGGCACGAAGTGCGGCAGCCGTGTCCGTCGAAAAATAGGGACAGCCGGTTCCTCCGGCGAAAATCGTGACTTTATTGTGGTGCAGGGAACGCTCGGCCGCGCGCTGGGAAAAGGTTTCACACACTTCCGGAACCGCAAGCGCGGAAAAAGCCTCGGCGGAGATGCCCAGATTGAGCAGGCAGGATTTCAGGGCGATAGCATTCATGATCGTCGCCATCATGCCCATGTGATCGGCAGTGACACGATCGAGGCCGGTTTTTGAGAGATTTACGCCGCGAAAAATGTTCCCGCCGCCGACGACGACGGCAACATCAACGCCCAATTCGGCGACCGCGTTAATTTCGGAACAGATTCGAGTCGCAATGTCGGGCGATATGCCGAACGCCTGATCCCCCATCAACGCCTCGCCTGAAAGTTTGATCAAGACGCGTCGAAATACGGGGTCAGGCATTTTTCGCCCTTTGTCTGAAAGCGCCGATGAGCTCATGCGAACTCATCGGCCTGATGCATGGTTCAAGTTTGCAGCCCGGCCTTTTCTGCCAGGCAGGCCGTTTGGGCAGTGCTATGACCAGGCTTACTGGCCCGACATCGCCGCCACTTCCGCGGCGAAATCTGCTTCTTCCTTCTCGATGCCTTCACCAAGGCCAAAACGGACGAAGCCGGTCAATTCGATTGGCGCACCAGCCGTGGCCTCCGCGTCTTTCAACGCCTTTTCGACGGTCTTTTCCGTGTCGATCACGAAGGCCTGCTTCAACAGCACAACTTCTTCGTAATATTTGCGAATCCGGCCTTCCACCATCTTTTCGACGATGTTGTCCGGCTTTCCGGATTCACGCGCCTGCTCGGCATAGACCGCCCGTTCGCGTTCAACAATTTCCGGATCGAGATCGTCTGCGCCAACCGCAAGCGGCGACGCCGCCGCAACGTGCATTGCGACCTGGCGGCCGATCTCGGCCAGAGCATCGGCATTGCCATCCGACTTCAAAGCGACCAGCACACCGATTTTTCCAAGTCCGGGAGCAGCGGCGCTGTGGACGTAAGACGCCACGTGGCCGGCATCGACAGACAGCATCTGGGACCGGCGAAGATTGATGTTCTCGCCGATCGTTGCGATCGAATCGTTGATCTGCATTTCGATGGTGTTTTGAGAACCCGGAAACGACGCGGCCAAAAGCTTGTCGCGATCACCGTCAACCTCGATCGCGACTTTCGCAATTGCGGCGGCGAGTTCCTGGAACGTTTCATTGCGGGCAACAAAGTCGGTTTCAGAGTTCACCTCGACGATTGCCGCGCGGGCGCCTTGCGAAGCAACTGCGATCAGGCCGTCTGCGGCAACGCGGCCGGCTTTCTTGGCAGCCTTGGCAAGGCCCTTGGTCCGCAACCAATCGGTGGCCTGTTCCATGTCGCCGTCATTTTCCGCAAGCGCTTTCTTGCAGTCCATCATTCCGGCCCCGGTCTTGTCCCGGAGCTCTTTAACCATTGCGGCAGTGATGCTCATTGTGCGTCTCGTTTCTGTTTGCTTCGTGCGGGCCCGATCAAGCGCCGGCAACGAAGTCCTTGGCTTGCTGAACCCAATTGTCGCGCTCGACACGGCCCTTGAAATTCAGGACTGCGTCCACCCGTTCGATATCGGCGTCACTGAAACCGGCAATTTGTGAAAACTGCATGATACCCAGATCATTCAGTTTCTTTTCGAGCGCGGGACCAACCCCGGAGATCTTTTTCAAATCGTCCGCTTCACCTTCGGGCTTGTCGAACAGTGGCGTGATCTCATCTGAAGCGTCTTCAGCCGTTTCTGCTTCGGCCGGTACGGCTTCCTCGGCTGCGGTCGCCTCCGATGCTGCGACGTCGGCGGCCGCCTCGACGATAGCCGGTTCTTCGACAATTTCTTCGGCCGCACCGACATCAATCCCCATGGACCCCTGGCCCCGGGAGATCCCATCGAGTGCCGCGCGAGCAATCAGATCGCAATAGAGCTGAATTGCGCGGCCGGCATCGTCGTTGCCAGGTACCGGATAATCGATGCCGTCGGGATCGCAGTTCGAATCGACGATTGCAGCCACCGGGATATTCAATCGGCGCGCTTCCTGGATCGCAATCGCCTCGCGGTTTGTATCGATCACAAACAGGAGGTCCGGAATGCCGCCCATGTCCTTGATGCCGCCAAGGTTTCTTTCCAGTTTGTCACGCTCGCGGTCCATCCGCAGGCGTTCCTTCTTGGTCAGTCCAGATGCGTCCCCGTCGAGCGTCTCCTCAAGCCGGCGCAGGCGCTGGATCGAATTGGAGATGGTTTTCCAGTTGGTCAGCATGCCGCCAAGCCAGCGGGCGTTGACAAAATACTGAGCGGAGCGACGGGCGGATTCAGCGATCGGCGTCTGTGCCTGGCGTTTTGTGCCGACAAACAGGACGCGGCCGCCGCCGGCCACCGTGTCGGACACGACTTTCAGCGCCTGGTGCAGAAGCGGCACCGACTGCGCCAGGTCAATGATGTGAACGTCGTTACGCTCACCGAAAATGAACCCGGCCATTTTCGGGTTCCAACGGTGCGTCTGGTGTCCAAAATGCACGCCTGCTTCCAAGAGCTGGCGCATCGAAAAATCTGGCAAAGCCATATCGATCGTCTCCTTTTACCGGTTAGCCACCGCGGGTCCTGACATCAAGTGCCACCGGACGGGGGAACCCCTTACCCGCGTGCGAGATGGCGCGCCTTATACGGCCGCTCCTTGTGCAACGCAACCTAAATCGTAAGGAATTGGCGCACACAGCGAAATATCCGCCTCAAACACCGGAAATTGACGGCCGAACCGCGGAAACAAACAGAATTGCCGGTCAGTTCAGTTCAACCGCGACGACGCCGTCAACAGCGCGAAGCGCACTCGCGAGTGCCGGGGTGACGTCGTAACGATCCGGCAGCCGCACTTCGACTTCCTTGCCCGGGTCATCCAACAGGAGAATCACACTGACGCCAACCTTTCCCTTTCCGGAAAGGTGCTTCGAAACGCTGTTGAGAGGTTGGGATTCACGCAGAAAGATCCGAAGATCCGAATTGCCGCCCGACGACGCCTCTTCAAGCGATTGCACACCGTGAATGCGAAGGCTCAATCCCTCTTCGCGCTGCTCGGCGCCAACCATGAGGATGACCGATTGACCCGGACTGAGGATATCGCGGAAATTCAGGAGCGTCTCGGCGAACGCGACCGCTTCGTATTGTCCGGTGGCATCGGACAGGTAAACGATCCCCATCTTGTTACCGGTCTTGGTTTTGCGTTCCTGACGTCGCACCACGGTTCCCGCGATGCGTCCTGCCGCGGCGCCCGCTCGCACCGATTGCGCAAACGACGCGAAATCCTGAACCCGCAGCTTCTCCAATGCGGTCTTGTATTCATCAAGTGGATGGGCGGAAAAATAAAATCCAATGGCCGCGTGCTCATATTGCAGTTTTTCAGGCGCCGGCCAGGGCGATACGTCCCGAAGCTGGATTTCCTCGTCCTGGCCGGCGTCGCCAAAGAGCCCGCTCTGACCCATTTCAGCGTCGGAATAGGCCCGGTTGGCTGTCTCCAGCAATCGTTCGACACCATTCATCAAACGGGCACGATTGCGATCAAAACAATCGAGAGCTCCCGCTGCAATCAGGCCTTCCAGTGTCTTTTTGTTGACGGCCTTGGGATTGATCCGTCCGGCAAAATCGGAGAGCGACGCAAAAGGCCGCTCTGACCGGGTTTCGACGATTGTCTCGACGGCATGATGTCCCACTCCCTTGATCGCGGCGAGCGCATAGACGATGCTGCCATCCTCGACGGCAAAGTCGACCTGCGACCCGGCCACCGACGGAGCCTTGACCGGGATCTGCATCCGCTGTGCTTCCTGGCGGAAATCATTCAGTTTTTCCGTATTTCCGATGTCCAGGGACATGGATGCCGCCATGAACTCCACCGGGAAATTGGCTTTCAGATAGGCCGTCTGATAGGACACCAGGGCGTAGGCAGCCGCATGGGCCTTGTTGAAGCCGTAGTCGGCGAATTTGGCCACCAGGTCGAAAATCGTTTCCGCCTGGCTCTTCTTGACATCCTGTTTGACCGCGCCCTCAACGAACCGTTCACGCTGCACGGCCATTTCAGCACGGATTTTCTTACCCATCGCCCGCCGAAGCAGATCCGCCTCTCCAAGCGAGTAGCCGGACAGGACCTGGGCGATCTGCATCACCTGTTCCTGATAGATGATGACTCCGTAGGTTTCCTTCAAAATCGGCTCCAGAAGCGGATGCATGTAATCCGGGTCTTCCTCGCCATGCTTGCGCCGATTGTAGGTGGGAATATTGTCCATGGGCCCTGGGCGATACAGGGCAACCAGAGCGACGATGTCCTCGAAGCGGTCCGGTTTCATGCCGGCGAGCGCCTTGCGCATGCCCTGACTTTCAAGCTGGAACACGCCGACCGTTTCCCCGCGAGCAATCATCTCGTAGGTTTTTTTGTCGTCAAACGGGATTGTCTCGAGATCCACCCTGATATCGCGCTGAGCGATGAACCGGATTGCGCGGTCCAGAACCGTCAGAGTTTTAAGGCCGAGAAAATCAAATTTTACGAGGCCAGCCGGCTCGACCCATTTCAGATTGAACTGGGTTACCGGCATGTCCGAACGGACGTCCCGATAGAGCGGCACCAGCTTTTCCAGGGGCCGGTCACCGATAACGATACCGGCTGCGTGAGTCGATGCGTGTCGGTTGAGACCTTCCAGCTTGGTTGCAATCGAAAACAGCCTGGCGACAATTTCTTCCTTGTCGCGCTCTTCCTGCAGGCGCGGCTCGTCGGAGATCGCCTGCACGAGCGGTGTCGGGTTGGCGGGATTGTTCGGCACCATTTTACACAGGCGATCAACCTGGCCGTAGGGCATCTGAAGCACACGGCCGACATCGCGAAGCACGGCGCGGGCCTGAAGACTCCCGAATGTGATGATCTGAGCGACCTGCTCGCGGCCGTACTTTTCCTGCACGTATCGGATCACCTCCCCCCGACGATCCTGGCAGAAGTCGATATCGAAATCCGGCATCGAAACCCGTTCCGGATTGAGGAACCGCTCAAACAGCAGGCCGAATTGCAACGGGTCGAGGTCGGTAATCGTCAAGGACCACGCGACAACTGACGCGGCGCCGGACCCGCGACCCGGCCCGACCGGGATCCCCTGCCCCTTGGCCCATTTGATAAAGTCGGAAACGATCAGGAAGTATCCGGGATAATCCATTCTCTCGATGACCGAGAGCTCAAAATCGAGGCGATCGAAGTAATCCTGCCTGCTGTAACCGGGCGCCGGTTCTATGGCCTGCAACCGCTTTTCAAGCCCGTTCACCGCCTGTCGCCGCAATTCGGCGGCCTCGGAAGCATTTTCGCCATCGGATTCGCTGGTAAATCGCGGCAGAATCGGCGGCCTGGTCAGAGGTCGGTAGCTGCACCGCTTCGCAATATCAACCGTCCCCGCCGTGGCTTCGGGAAGATCCTCGAACAGAACCAGCATTTCATTGCGGCTCTTCAGACGGTGATCCGGCGTGACATGCCGGCGATCGTCGTCGATCAGGACGGTTCCCTCGGCCAGGCAGATCAGTGCGTCGTGCGCTTCGTGATCCTCCGCGTCGGCAAAAAAGCTCTCATTGGTGGCGACGATCGGCTGGCCGTACTCGTAGGCAAAGTCGAGCAATACCGGTTCGCTTCGTTTCCACACATTGTCGGGATAGCGCTGCAGTTCAATGTAGAAATCGTCGCGAAAAATTTCGCGCAGCCGCCGCAGGCGTGCCAGCGCCTCGTCCTCGCGCGCATCCTCAATGAGACCGTCTGCGACCCCGCCCTGGCCACCGGACAGAGCGAGCAAGCCTTCGGTATGAGCGCTGAACCAGTCGAGTTCACAAAATGGCGCCGTGCTGCCATCGGATTGAAGATAGGATTTACTGACCAGTTCGACGAGATTGCCGTATCCGGCCTCGTTGCGCGCAATCAATACTATGTTTGGATCAACGGCAACGCCGCCGCGCGGATCTGATGCGCCAAAAGAAACACGGACCTGACAGCCAATCAGTGGCTGGATCCCGGCTTCCGCCGCCTTAACAGAAAACTCCAGTGCTCCGAAGAGATTGCCGGTATCGGCAAGACACAGGGCCGGCTGCTCGTCCTTGGCCGCAAGCCCGATCAGCCTTTTAAGGGGAAGCGCTCCTTCGAGCAGGGAATAGGCCGAATGAGCCCGCAAATGGATGAAACCCGGTCCGGGCATCGCAAGATCCTATAGTTCCGGTCGTGGTTGGCCATGTGCCGCAAGACACTTCGCCGACCAGTGTCGGAAATGTCCCGACAAAAATCCAGCAGCAGGATCGAGTGAAGTGGGGATAAGGGTCACGATACGTCAGACCAGCATCCAAATCTGCGCGGCAACGATGAATGCGGTGACCGCCAAAAAGCCGACAAGGTCCTGAACAATAGCCATTTCGCTCTCCATGATCTTGGTATGAGCACACTATGTTCTACCTATGTTCTTTTTTCAAGCGCTTTTTTCTGATGCTTGCGCTATGGTTAAAGAGATTGCACCAGGCCGTCCACCAGGGTCACGCGGCGATCCATCCGGGCCGCCAGGTCCATATTGTGAGTGACCACCAGGGCTGCGAGACCGGACGCCCGAACAAGCGCCGACAATGCGTCGAACACGAAACCGGAGGTCTTGGGATCGAGATTTCCGGTGGGTTCATCCGCGAGCAGCAGGCGCGGCGCATTGGCAACGGCTCTTGCAATTGCCACGCGTTGACGTTCGCCGCCGGACAGTTCGGCCGGTCGGTGATCAATGCGATCAGACAGACGCATGTAAGTCATCAATTGTTTCGCCCTTTCGGCCGCTTCGGAACGATCCAGGCCGTTGATCATCTGCGGGATGATGATGTTTTCAAGCGCGGTGAATTCCGGAAGCAGGTGATGGAACTGGTAGACAAACCCGATGTGATCCCGCCGCAGCAATGTTCGTGCGGCATCATCCAGAGTTTCCGCCTTGCTGTCGCCGATGCGGACCGAGCCGGAATCGGGGTTCTCCAGCAGGCCGGCAATATGGAGAAGCGTCGACTTTCCGGCCCCGGACGGCGCCACGAGCGCGACCAACTCCCCTTCCTGGATTGAAAGGTTGGCCCCTTTCAGAATGTTCAGCCGGCTTTCGCCCTCGCGATAGGACTTGGTAATGCCGCGAAGTTCCAGCGCGGCCTGTTTTTCGCCCCGTTGATTTTGTGTAGTCGAGGTCGGTTCTGTTTCCTGGGCTGCTCCGGTACCGTCATTCATAGCGCAGGGCCTCCACGGGATCCAGGCGCGCCGCGCGCCACGCCGGGTACAAGGTCGCCAGAAACGACAGGGTCAGGGACATGACAAGCACCGACATCGTATCGGAAAATTCCAGACTGATGGGCAATTCACTGAGGAAATAGATCGCCGGCGGAAATATCTCCGTTCCGGTAATGTATGAGAGTGCCTTGCGAATGGATTCGGCGTTGAGCGCAATCAGGGTGCCGATTGCAAAACCGGCGAAGGTCCCGACGATGCCGATGCTTGCGCCGGTAATCAGGAATATCCGCATGATCGACCCCCGGCTCGCTCCCATTGTCCGCAGGATTGCTATGTCGCTGCCCTTGTCCTTCACCAGCATGATCAGACCCGAGATGATGTTGAGTGCCGCCACCAGAACGATCAGGGTGAGAATGACGAACATGACGTTGCGTTCAACCTCCAGGGCATTGAAGAAGGAAACGTTACGCTGGGTCCAGTCGGTTACGAGCGCCGGTCGGTCGATCGCGTCTTCGATCCGTGGACGCATTTCCTGCACCTGATCCGGATCGGAAACGAATATATCGATCGCGGTGACATCATTTTCCTTATTGAAATAGAGTTGCGCCTCCGCAAGCGGCATGAAGACGATCGTGCCATCATATTCATACATACCGATCTCAAACACCGCCACGATCCGGTAGGCCTTGATTCGCGGCGTTACGCCAAACGGGGTCACGGTGCCGCGCGGCGTGATGATGGTGATCTGATCGCCGATAACCAGTCCCAGCGACTGGGCCAGCCGCGATCCGATCGCCACGCCTCCGGCCGTGTCAAAATCCTCCAGGCCGCCGGAAAAAACACTCTCGCCGATCAACGGAAGGGATTGGATATCGGATTGCCGCAGACCGCGGACGAGCACCCCTTTGGCGCCGATCGGCCCGGATCCTAGCGCCTGCCCTTCAACAAACGGCATCGCCCGGATGACGCTGTCGGTCTTGCGGATGCGTTCCGTAACCTCATCGAAATCATTCAGGGCGCCATCGATCGGCTGCACCAGCATATGCCCGTTGAAACCGAGAATCTTGTCGAGCAACTCGGCGCGAAATCCGTTCATGACGGCCATGACGATAATGAGTGTGGCGACGCCAAGCATGATGCCGACAAAAGAAAATCCGGCAATCACCGATATGAACGCCTCCCTCCGGCGGGCGCGCAAGTAACGCCCTGCGAGCATCCATTCAAATTTGGAAAATGCATTCTGGCTCATCAGTGCCTTTCACCGCGGGCAGACCGAAGGTTGGATCCCCTGCTCCTGCGTCGCGCCCGACCATTCCGACCCCCTGACGGGATGTCAATTCGTTTGTTGTCGTAAAAGACCTCAATCCGCCGAAATCTCGTATCGACTCACTCGTCTTTGAGCCAACAGGCTCATTCATATCTCAGTATTTCCACGGGATTCAACCGGGCCGCGCGCCACGCAGGATATATCGTGGCCAGAACTGATAAGGACAAGGACAGGAGCACAACCGGAACCGAGTCCGTGATCTCATACTTCGACGGCAGGTTCGCCAGCGCCGCAAAGCCACGGGGAAGATATTGCTCATCCACCAGCATCCGGATGGTGTCACGCACGCTGTCGGCATTGGCCGCGACCGCATAGCCAATGGCAAACCCGGCAAGGGTCCCGACAGTTCCGATCGTGGCACCGGTAAGGACGAATATCCTGATTATTGATGCACGACTGGCCCCCATGGTGCGAAGTATTGCAATATCGGCAGCCTTATCGTTCACCAGCATGGTCAATCCGGCGGTAATGTTGAGCGCGGCAACCAACACGATCAGGGACAGGATCACAAACATCGCCACCCGCTCAACGCGTAACGCTCCAAAGAGCGCAGCATTTGCCTGGGTCCAATCGACCAGATTTATCGGTCGATCCGCCGCCGCCGAAATTGCCGTTCGCATTGTTTCAACAGCTTCGGGATCCTCCACATAAATATCGAGCGCACTCACGGTGGCGCCGCGGTCGAAATAGTGCTGCGCTTCAACAAGCGGCATGTAAAGTATGTCGTGGTTGTGTCCTCGTTTCGGTGCCTCCAGGACCGCATTGACCCGATACGCCTGCACCCGCGGGACACTGCCCGAAACGGTTTCTGCCCGGCGCGGAGAAACAAGTGTCACCTGATCGCCGAGTGTGACGCCCAACTGCACAGCCAGGCGAAGTCCAAGCACGACGCCACCCGCACTGTCGAAATCTCCCAATGTTCCAGAATGCAGACCGCGACCGACCTGGGGCAAAACCTGAAGGTCCGCCTGACGCAAACCGCGCACACGAACACCCTGCGGGCCGTTCGGGCCGGAGGCAAGCGCTTCGCCCTCGACCACCGGCATGGCCAGAACGACACCGTCAGTCTTTGCGATGCGTTTGGCCAGCGTGTCAAAATCGTCCAGTTTGCCGTTCGGCGGCCGAACGCTGATGTGACTGTTATTGACCAGCACTCTATCGAGCAAATCCGCTCGAAACCCGTTCATGACCGCCAAAACGATGATCAAGGTCGTCACTCCGACCACAATTCCGGCGAAAGAAAAAGTCGCGATGACCGAAATGAAAGCATCATTGCGGCGTGCGCGAAGGTACCGTCCGGCGACCATCCATTCGTAGGTCAAGGTTCGCGCTCACCTTTCCCCTGGCCACCGGCCTGCCGCGGCATTTACGGCGCCAGCTTGTTGATCGCAGCTTCCAGCGACATTTCAGATCGTTCACCGGATTTGCGGTGTTTGACCTCGACCACGCCGGATTTCAATCCCTTCGGTCCGACAATCACCTGCCAGGGCAAGCCAATCAGATCCATCGTCGCGAATTTCGCCCCGGCGCGCCCGTCGGTGTCGTCATACAGGACGCTCCTGCCCGCACCGATAAGGGCTCTCTCCAGCGTTTCGCAGGCGCCGTCCGTGTCTTCATTGCCGACCTTCAAGTTGATAAGGCCGACCTGGAACGGCGCAACGTTTTCCGGCCACACAATACCGTTGTCATCATGGCACGCCTCAATGATCCCGCCGACGAGGCGCGAAACGCCCACTCCATATGACCCCATATGCACGGGCACCTCGACACCGTCCGGGCCGGCGACGCGGGCGCCCATCGGTTCTGAATATTTGGTCCCGAAATAGAAGATGTGTCCGACTTCGATTCCTCGCGCCGTGACCCGCCTGTCCTCCGGCAACGCGGAAAACGCTGCCGCATCATGCATCTCGTCAGTCGCGGCATAGGGGGTCGTCCACGCCTCGACGATCGGCGCCAGATCCGCCCCGAAATTCGTGTCCTCATCCGGCGCGGCCATTTCCAGGAGCGCCCTGTCGCAGAACACCTCGCTTTCGCCGGTATCGGCAAGAATGACGAATTCATGGCTCATATCGCCGCCGATCGGCCCGGACTCGGCACGCATCGGAATCGCCTTCAAGCCCATGCGATCAAAAGTCCGAAGGTAGGCGACGAACATCTTGTTATAGGCGACCCGGGCGGTTTCCTTGTCGAGATCAAAGGAATAGGCGTCCTTCATAAGAAATTCGCGGCCGCGCATGATGCCAAAACGGGGGCGCACCTCGTCACGGAATTTCCACTGAATGTGATAGAGATTGAGCGGCAGATCGCGGTAGGACTTCACCGAGCCGCGAAAAATATCGGAGATCATCTCCTCGTTGGTCGGTCCGAACAGCATTTCGCGCTCATGCCGGTCGGTGATCCTCAACATCTCCGCGCCATAATCGTCGTAGCGTCCGCTCTCGCGCCAAAGTTCGGCAGACTGGATCGTCGGCATCAGCAATTCCACCGCACCAGCGCGATTTTGTTCTTCGCGCACGATCTGCTCGATATTTTTCAAGACCTGGTAGCCCATCGGCAGCCAGGAATAAATTCCTGCCGACTGCTGGCGAATCATTCCCGCCCGCATCATCAGTCGGTGAGAGACAATTTCCGCTTCCTTGGGATTGTCCCGCATGATCGGCATGAAATAACGCGACATTCGCATCGGTTGCTCCAGGGAATTTTCAAATGATCAGATGGGCGGACACAACCGCAAGCGGCGACAAAAAACAAGAAAAATCGGGACAGGTGCGTTCATGCAGCCGGTTCCTGTCCATACCCAATGTGGGCGCTGGGCAGCTACAGGCGAACTGAACCGACGCGACAACGGAACGGTGCGCAATTGCCGCACACTCGAAAGGGGTAAAGTCCTATTTCGAACACCATATTGGGAAAACCGACAATGGCTCGAACATGTGCCATTGCCGTGCATGTCCTTTCGAACGCGTGATTACGACGGCATGGAACGAAAAAACGTCACCACGCGGTAACAATTGCGTCCTGATCCCGCAATTTTTGAGTTTTATTTCCGCACGATATCGCGGGTTTTGAGATAATAATACCTACTACTGATCAATAATGGGAATTTATTCCGCAATTTGTCGCCAATTTGGACACCAATTCAGGTGAACAATGTTTACCAAGAATATTATGTTTGCTCGCACAAAATGATGACACCCGAACGAAAGTGCGCTAGAGTTTTTCCATAATAAAAGAGGGTTCGAGCAATCGTCATCGACCCCCGTATGCATCGCGGTCTGAGTCTTGGGAGGAATGGTCCGTCGGCGCGAAGATTCGCTGCCATCCAATGACAAGATATTGTTTATTGGGTAGTGCGGACAGGACGCGTTACTTTGAAGAGCAAGGTTTTGCCTTGCTCTTTTTCTTTTTGTACTTCCTGTTTTTCGCAGCTCACTGGCAAGCCCTGTCACAATCATTGTCGGCAATTGCATTGGCTTGGTTTGAATTACGCTGCAGTGCTTTCACGGTGTGCGACTTTACGGCACGGCCGTACAGCTGAATTACTTGATGCAAATCAAGTTGGACCCGCCCCTTTTGTTGGTATGGCCATCGAAACCGGCATTGCTGAATGCCGGCCCGGCATCCGCCGGTCACTTCGTTGGAGAAACCATGACACTCGCACAATTGAAAGCCGAAGAAACGTTTGAACCCAGGTTAGTTTTGCCGGCTCCCGTGCAGTCCGCCGGCGTAGACGCCTATCTTGCTGAACGTGAATTGTGCCTTTCCGCTTCACCTGAAAAACGGGCGAATTTTGAGCGCTTTATGTCGTCAAGCCGGCGTGGACCGGTTGCCGATTATTTCCCGATCAAACTCGATATAGAAAATGTCAGCCGATGCAATTTTCGTTGCATCATGTGCGTGGTCAACGATTGGGGACCACGTCGGCAGCGCGCGGCGGACATGTCGCTGGATGCTTTCAAGGCGCTGATCGACGAGCAGATCGGTTTGGTGGAAATCAAATTGCAAGGCATCGGTGAACCGTTGCTGCAAGGCGACGATTTTTTTGAAATGATCAGATATGCACGCGACCGGCATATCTGGGTCCGCACGACAACGAATTGCTCGCTGCTGCACCTGCGGGACAATTACAAGAAACTGATCGATTCCGGCGTCAACGAAGTCCAGATGTCCGTTGACGGCGCGACCAAAGAAACCTTCGAACAGATCCGCCGCGGCAGCAAATTTGACCGGGTTATGAAAAACTGCCGGCTGATCAACGACTATGCGCGGGACCAGGACCGTCGCGTCACCAAAATGTGGACCGTCGTTCAACAGGACAATTATGCACAGGTCGAAGGCCTGGATCTCGTAGATCTGGCAGCCGAACTCGGCTTTCGCGACCAGGCCTTTGCCTTCAGCCTCACGGACTGGGGCCGTTCCGAATGGCGGGAGCAAAACGATTCCGTGACGGTTCAGGACGGCCTGACCGACGAACTTGGCAAACGGATCATGGACCGGGCGGACGAGCACGGCGTCAGAGTCGGGTTCTGGCGTGTCACTTCCAAATATGACGCCTCATCGAAGGATACGCTTTGCCCCTGGCCGTTCGAAAGATCGATGGTCACATCGGATCTCCGGGTGACACCGTGTTGTGCAATTGGCGATCCGGACTCGTTCGAATTCGAGAATACGGCCGGAAAAAGCTTCCGCGATGTCTGGAACAGCGATGAGTACCGGGAATTCCGTGAGGCGCATCTCAGCGGCAACATCCCGCCGGTCTGCCAGGGATGTTACCGCGGGTAAGCAGCAGTGATGCCGATACGTCCGTTTGTGACCCGTCTGTCGATCGGGCGGCAATCATGATCCGTAGCCGGGCAAGGGAATATCCCTGATCGATAGCCCAGAGCGGGTTATCGCGACAAAAATCGCGAATACGATCGCGGCAACGCATGTCGTGATCATTGCCTTGCGGACCAACAATGGTTTGTCCGGCGCACTCGACATTGTGCCGGGCGTCACCTCCCCGGCCTCATCCTGTGTTCTCACGCCAATTGGAAGAATCGCGAAAAGAATGACCCACCAGATGACGAAATAGATCGCCAGGGCACTGGTGATCGAATATCCGAAAATCATCGAAATCTAGGCCTGCTCAAGTTCGACCAGGGTTCCGCAGAAATCCTTGGGGTGCAAAAACAGGACCGGTTTTCCATGGGCACCGATCTTCAAGGTCCCGTCTCCCAGAACACGAGCGCCGGAATCGACGAGCGTGTCTCGTGCGCTTTCGATGTCATCGACTTCATAGCAGATGTGATGAATGCCACCGGATGGATTCTTCTCAAGAAACGACAGGATGGGTGATCCCTCGCCAAGAGGTTCCAGCAGTTCGATTTTGGTGTTTGGCAGATTGATGAAGACCGTGGTTACGCCATGCTCAGTTTGCGCGACGGCCTCCGAAACCTCGGCACCGAGCGTGTTCTTGTAAACGTCACTTGCGGCCGCAATGTCTTTTACGGCAATGGCTACATGGTTCAGGCGACCGATCACGGGTCTCTCCTTTGTTCTATCCGATGAACGGCTGTTAGATCATCGATACGGCAACGCGGCAAACGGGCTTTTTGCCCCAGGCCTGTGATATTGCTGCCCGGCAGGCTCGCCCCATGGCATCGGCAATCAGATCCGGATCGCGGCGCCGTGGTCGGGGGATGCTCTCAACCGCCCCCAGCACCGCAGTGAATATGATCTCTTCAAGCAAATCCCCTTCTCCGTCGGTCTCCGGCAATCCAATCGGTTCAACGATCGGATCATCAAGAATGTTGCCTTTCCGGTCCAGGACAATGGAGACAAAGACCACCCCGACATAGGCCAGTTTGCGGCGATCCTTGACACCGCTCAGGTCCGGTGTCGTGACGATTTTCGCGTCCCGGACCCAGATGCCGGCATAGACATCGTCGATGATTTCAGGAGGGCCCTTGGCCAAGCGGACAACCGAGCCGTTGCGCGCAACGGTGATCTCCTTGATTCCCGATTGCCGGGCAAATCGACGATGCGCTTCCAGATGCAATGGTTCGCCGTGCACGGGAACCAGAGCACGCGGACGGGTCAGTTGATAAAACTCGGCCAATTCCGACGTTCTCGGGTGTCCTGAAACGTGAACAAGCGCGTCACGATCGGTCAGGATCCGAACGCCCTGTTCAGATAATCCGTTCATGATCGCGCCGATTGCCTTTTCATTGCCGGGAATGGCCCGGGCCGAAAAGATCACCAGGTCGCCCTTGCCCAGGACGACGTGGCGGTGATCGTTGGTGGCAATACGCGCCAAAGCGGCCCTCGGTTCACCCTGGCTGCCGGTACAAAGGGCCAGCACCTTGTCGTTGGGAATGTAACCGAACGCATCCTCGTCGTGGAACTCGGCACACCCGTCAAGATAACCCAGAGATCTGGCCACATCGATAACGCGTCGAAGAGCGCGCCCGAACACGACGACCTCCCGGCCCGCCGCCTGCGCTGCAAGGGCAACGGCGCGGATGCGCGAGACGTTGGAAGAAAACGTAGTGACGGCGACACGTCCCTTGGCGTCGCCGACAATCTCGCTCAGGCTCGCCGCGACATCAGCTTCGCTTGGACTCTCGCCATCGCGCACGGCATTGGTCGAGTCACAGACCAGGACATCGACGCCCGTATCGCCGATTTCGGCCAGCCTGTCTTTGGCAATCGATCTGCCGACGCCCGGATTGGCATCGATTTTCCAGTCCCCGCTGTGCAGGATCCGTCCGGCCGGCGTTTCGATCAAAAGGGCGTTGGGCTCCGGTATCGAGTGGGACACCGGAATATACTCAATCTGAAAACTATCGAACGAAAGCCTTCCGCCCTGTTCCACGATGGTAACGGGAATGTCGGGAGGATTGGATTCGGCTTCTTTTTTCGCTTCAAGCAATCCGGCGGCAAATGGTGTCGCATAAACCGGGGCTTGCAAATGTGGCCAGAGATCGAACAGGGCCCCGTAATGATCCTCGTGGGCATGCGTTATCAGGATCGCCTGTAAACGATCGCGGATACCGATCGCAAACCGGATATCCGGCATGATCACATCAATGCCGGGAAGTTCCACTCCGGGAAAACTTATGCCGCAATCGACCATGATCCAGTCACGGTTCTTGCCGCGACCATAGCCGTAGAGCGCCAGGTTCATGCCGATTTCACCGACGCCGCCAAGAGGCACAAAAACCAAGTCGTCCGCTATCGCCATCATGGCTGCCCAAATCTATTCAAGACAACAATCCATCGGTTGTTCACGTGGGGGTTCCCGAACGTTTGAGAATAACATCGCCGGTCGCGATCCTTTCGACCGAGCCATCATCGTGTCGCAGGATCAGGTACCCGTTTTCGTCAAGAGAATCGAAAAAGCCGGCTTTCGAACCTTTTTCGCCGGCGATAACGATGGCTTCGCCGAAGCCTGCCGCATGACGAAGCCATTGTGTCCGAACCGATCCAAATCCGTTTTCGGCCGACCAGATCCCATTCCAATTCGCAAACTGATGATCCAGTTCACTCCAGACGAGGTCAGCAGTAAGGTCAGCGCGCCAATCGGCAAGACAGGCAGTGGGATAATTTTCGATTTCCGGTCTGCTTTGGATATTGATGCCGATCCCAATCGCTACAAACGCCTGATCGGCAATCTGATGCTGTTCAATCAGAATACCCGAAATCTTGCGGCCATCGATGAGGACATCGTTCGGCCATTTGATCTTCAGGTCCGCATTTTCCGGCAGTAAACGCCAAAGCGTCGCATGGACCACAACCGCGGTGACAAGCGGCAGTCTGCCGATTTCGGCGGGCAGCAATCCGGCGGGATAAACAAGCGTGGCAAACAGATTGCCGCCATCGGATATCCAACTGCGCCCGCGCCGGCCCTTGCCGCCTGTCTGCCGATCCGCAGTCAGCCAGAACGGTGCATTCACTCCTGACGCCGCCCGGCGCAGAGCCTCGTCGTTGGTTGAATCCACTTCAGGGAGGTGAAGCCTCCGGATATTCTGTCGATTTTCCGGGCGCGCGCCGCCCCCCGCACGATTTGCGGCCATCAACAGCCCTTAAAATATGGATTTTGCGGCGGATTCCGCGGCAGAAATCACAGGTCCGGCAAAAAACACAAATGGAATGATAAACAGCCCACTGATCCCCAAAACGATTCGAAGCTCTCCGGGCATCGGCTCAAATCCACCGGCAGGCTCATCAAAATACATGACCTTGACGATCCTCAGGTAGTAATAGGCACCAACGACGCTCGCCAGAACGCCGATAACCGCCAGCGGATACAATTCGGCTTCAATCGCCGCCGTAAAGACGTAAAACTTGGCGAAGAAACCACCGAAGAACGGGATGCCTGCCAGCGAAAACAGCAACGCCGCCAGAATCACCGCCATTACCGGATTGGTCTGCGACAGGCCGGACAGGTCGGCGATCTCCTCGACCATACCGTCCCGACGCCGCATTGCCAGCACACAGGCGAAAACGCCGAGGGTCATCGCCAGATAGATCGACAGATACAGGACCACGCCCTGAACGCCCGACAGGGAACCGGCCGACAGACCGACAAGCGCAAAACCCATATGTCCGATTGAAGAATAGGCGAGCAGGCGCTTGATGTTGGACTGGCCGATCGCCGCAAACGCACCCAGCGCCATCGAGGCGATCGCCATGAAGATCGTGATCTGCTGCCATTCAGAGGTGACCGGCTCAAACGCGGATATCGCGACGCGGGTGAACATGGCCATGGCGGCAATTTTGGGCGCTGCCGCAAAGAATGCCGTGACCGGTGTCGGCGCCCCCTCGTAAACGTCCGGCGTCCACATGTGAAACGGAACCGCCGACACTTTGAACGCGAGGCCGGCGAACACGAACACAAGGCCGAAAATCAGACCCAGAGAGGCTTGATCGCCACTCAGGGATTCGGCGATCGCCTTGAATTCCGTGTGTCCGGTGAACCCGTAGACAAGCGATGCTCCATAAAGCAACAGGCAGGACGACAACGCGCCGAGGACGAAATATTTCAGTCCGGCCTCGGTGGAACGGGCCGAGTCGCGATTGATCGCCGCGACCACATAAAGCGAGAGGCTCTGCAGTTCGATCCCGAGATAAAGTGCAATCAGATCGTTTGCCGAAATCATCAGAAGCATGCCGAGCGTGGCAATGACGATAAGGATCGGAAATTCGAACCGGTTGAACTTTTGCGAACGGGCATAGGCAATCGACATCGCAATCGCCGCCGCGGAGCCAAGAAGCGTCACCACTTTCATGTAGCGCGCATACTGGTCGAGAATGAAGGCACCGTTGAAGGTGAGCCCGTCTTCAACGCTGTAGATCAGGCTAAGCGCGGCCAACAACAGCAGCACAATGGACGCGACCGTGACCGAACGGGTAGAGCGCTCGCCGCGAAAGACGCCATACATCAACAGCAGCATCGCACCGACGGCCAGCAACAATTCGGGAAGCGCCGGCGAAAGATCTGGAAGCGGATAGGTTTCGATTTCCATGAGTGCTTTCTTTCGCCCTACTGCACCAGAAGCGCGGATTTTGCGCCGACGTTGAGACCGGCCTCGACAGTGGTGATCAGGGTCTCGACGGAGGCTTGGGTAACATCAAGGATCGGCGCCGGATAGAAACCGAAGAAGACGGTCAGTACGATGAGCGGGATCAATATGACCTTCTCGCGCGGCGTCAAATCCGTGATCGTCATCAGATTTTCCTTGGTCATCTCGCCAAAGATAACGCGACGATAGAGCCACAAGGCATAGGCCGCCGACAGAATGACACCGGCGGTGGCAAACACAGCGACCCATGTGTTGACCTGGAAGACCGCGACAAGTGTCAGGAATTCGCCGACAAAGCCGCTGGTTCCCGGCAACCCGACATTGGCCATGGTGAACACCATAAAGGCCATGGCATACCATGGCATTCGATTGACAAGACCGCCATAGGCGGCGATTTCCCTTGTATGCATTCGGTCGTAAACCACGCCCACGCACAGGAACAAGGCGCCGGACACGATCCCGTGCGACAGCATCTGGAAGATCCCGCCCTGAATGCCCTGGATGTTCATCGTGAAGATACCCATCGTGACGTAGCCCATATGGGCAACCGATGAATAGGCAATGAGCTTCTTCACATCCTCCTGCATCAGGGCGACCAGCGACGTGTAGATGATCGCGATCACGGAAAGCGCGAAGACAAAAGGAGCGAAAAACTCCGAAGCCAGCGGGAACATGGGCAACGAGAACCGGAGAAACCCGTAACCGCCCATTTTCAACAGGATCGCCGCCAGGATTACCGAGCCGGCGGTCGGCGCCTCCACGTGTGCATCCGGCAACCACGTGTGGACCGGCCACATCGGCATCTTCACCGCAAAGCTGGCAAAGAAAGCAAGCCAGAGCCAGGTCTGCATTTCGCTCGGAAACCCGTGGGTCAGCAATTGCCGTATGTCGGTTGTACCGGCGTTCCAGTACATGGCCATCATCGCCAGCAGCATCAGGACCGAGCCGAGCAATGTGTACAAAAAGAACTTGTAGCTGGCATAGACCCGACGCTTGCCGCCCCAGACGCCGATGATCAGGAACATCGGGATCAGACTGCCCTCAAAGAAGGTATAGAAGAGGACCAGATCAAGGGCGCAGAACACGCCGATCATGAGCATTTCCAGAAGCAGAAACGCGATCATGTATTCCTTGACCCGGGTCTGAACCGATTCCCAGCTTGCAAGGATGCAGAACGGCATCAATGCCGTCGTCAACAATACGAACAGGACGGAAATGCCGTCGACGCCCATCTGATAGGTAATGGTGCCGCTCAGCCAATCGATACGCTCCACCATCTGGAAGTCGGCATTGGAAGAATCGAACTGCGCCAGGATCAGAAGCGAAAGCAGGAAATTGACAACCGTGACCAGCAACGCGATCAGCCTGATGTCGCGGTGTTTGGTCGCCTCGTCTTCCCGGGCGAGCAGCAGGATCAAGGCCGCGCCAAGCAACGGCAGGAAGGTTACGATCGATAGTAGAGGCCAGCCGCTCATCAATGACCTCCCAGACCGGTCAGCATGGCCCAGGTTATGAGCGCCGCGACACCGATCAGCATTGCAAATGCGTAGTGATAGACATAGCCGGTCTGAAGTTTGACAACACGGCCGGTAATATCCTGAACACGCGCGGCGATCCCGTTGGGGCCGAACCCGTCGATGAGCCAGCCGTCACCGCGTTTCCAGAAAAACCGTCCGATGAACATTGCCGGCCTGACAAAGATGAAATCGTAAATTTCATCGATGTACCATTTGTTCAGCAGGAAATTGTAGATCGTATCCATACTGGTCGCGAGCCGACCTGGAATGTCCGGCTTGACCAGATAGAAATAAACCGCGACCACAAACCCGGTGACCATCATCACAAAGGGCGATGCCTTTACCCAGAACGGCACGTGGTGGAGGTCATCAAGAACCTTATTGTCGGGACCGGTGAACAAGGCTCCCTTCCAAAACGCCTCGTAAGCATCGTGGTCACCGACAAAAACCGAATAAAACACCCAGCCTGCAAACAGAGCGCCGACGGCCAACAGCATCAGCGGCACCGTCATGACTTTCGGTGATTCATGAATGTGGCTCACCACCTCGGCCGAGGCGCGGGTCCGACCATAAAATGTGAGGAAAATCAGCCGCCAGGAATAGAAGCTTGTCAGAAGCGCGGCGATAACCGTCGCCCAGAATGCGAACAGCGCGTTCGAGTTCTGTCCGACATAGGCCGCTTCGATAACGGCATCCTTTGAAAAGAACCCGGCCGTAAGCGGGAAGCCGGTCAGTGCCAGGGTCCCGATTATCATTGTCCAGAACGTGACGGGAACGTAGCTGCGCAGTCCACCCATCTTGCGCATATCCTGTTCATTCGACACGGCGTGGATCACCGAACCGGCACCGAGAAACAGCAATGCCTTGAAGAAGGCGTGGGTGAACAGATGAAAAATGCCGGCCGAGTACGCACCGACGCCAAGCGCAACAAACATATAGCCGAGCTGCGAGCAGGTCGAATAGGCAATCACCCGCTTGATGTCGTTCTGCACGAGACCGACGGTGGCGGCAAAAAACGCGGTGAAACCGCCAATAAAGGTGACGAACGCCAGGGCCGTCGGCGCCATCTCAAACAGCGGTGACAGCCGCGCCACCATGAAGACGCCCGCGGTGACCATGGTTGCGGCGTGGATCAGGGCGGAGACCGGCGTCGGGCCTTCCATCGCGTCAGGCAGCCAGGTGTGCAGAAGAAATTGCGCGGATTTGCCCATTGCGCCCATGAACAGCAGCAGGCAAATGATCGTCAGGGCATGATAGTCGGTTCCAAGGAAATTCAGCTTCTCCTCGCCCATTCCGGGCGCATTGGCGAATATGGTCGACAACTCGATCGACCCGAACAATACGAAGACACCGAAAATGCCGAGCGCAAAGCCGAAATCCCCGACCCGGTTGACGACGAAGGCCTTGATGGCCGCAGCGTTGGCGGCGGGCCGCTTGTACCAGAAGCCGATCAGGAGGTAGGACGCCAGCCCGACACCTTCCCAGCCGAAGAACATCTGCAGCAGGTTTTCAGCCGTAACCAGCATCAGCATCGCAAAGGTGAAAAGCGACAGATAGGCAAAAAACCGCGCCCGGTGCGGATCGTCGTGCATATAGCCGATGGAATAGATGTGAACCAAAGCCGAAACCGTGTTCACCACCACCAGCATGACCACTGTCAGAGTGTCGACACGCAGTTCCCAGTTTACCGACAAGGCGCCGGAGTGAATCCAGTCGAACAGATGTTCCGTCTCCGCGCCGGTCCCGTCGCCATAGCCAACCTGGAAAAACAGCACCCACGACAGTACCGCAGCCAGACACAGCAACCCGCTGGTAACGTACTCGGCGGCCTTGTCGCCGATGACCTTGCCGAAAATCCCGGCGATCAGGAACCCGATCAGCGGGAGAAAGACGATTGCTGAAATCATATGACTCAGCCTTTCATCATGTTGATGTCCTCAACCGCGATGGAGCCGCGGTTTCGGAAAAAGACGACCAGAATGGCCAGACCGATCGCCGCTTCGGCAGCGGCTACGGTCAGAATCAACAGTGCAAAAATCTGACCGACCAAATCGTTGAGATGGGATGAGAATGCCACCAGGTTGATGTTGACGGCGAGCAGCATGAGCTCGATCGACATCAGGATGACGATGACGTTCTTGCGGTTCAGAAAAATGCCGAAGAACCCGATCGTAAACAGGATCGCCGCAACCGAGAGATAATGGGAAAGCCCAATTTCCATGTCAGATCCCCTTGCCCGATTCGACGTTGACCACTTCGATGGAGGTTTCCGGAGAGCGGGCGACCTGATCGCTGATGTTTTGCCGCTTCACGCCTTCCTTGTGGCGCAGGGTGAGCACGATCGCGCCGATCATGGCGACGAGGAGAACCATTCCGGCCGCCTGGAAAAAGTAGATATACTTTGTGTAGAGCAGCAGACCGATCGCTTTGACATTGCTGATTTGGTCGATCGGGGGCGTTGGCGCGGTTACGTTCGCCGCGACTTCCGGCGTTATGACCCAAGCACCGAGCACCGTGATCAGTTCGGCCGTGAGAATAATACCGATGACGCCGCCGATCGGCAGATATTGAAGAAATCCCTGGCGCAATTCTACGAAATCAACATCCAGCATCATGACGACAAAGAGAAACAGGACCGCGACCGCGCCGACATAGACGACCACGAGGATCATCGCCAGGAATTCGGCACCCAGCAGAAGAAACAGGCCAGCGGAATTGAAGAATGCGAGGATCAGAAACAGGACCGAATGCACCGGGTTGCGCGACGCGATCACCATCACCGCGGACGCGATCGTCACTCCGGAGAAGAGATAGAAGAAGATGCCTTGCAAGATCATCGGGAGTGCCCCTGCCCGTTAAGGATTCGCTCGGGCGCTGGTGTCTTATCGGACATTGGAATGCAGGTCCATGTTGTACCAAAAGAACTTATCGGTAAGGAGAGTCGAGCGCTATGTTTCGGGCCAGTTCCTGCTCCCAGCGCGCGCCGTTTTCCAGAAGTTTGTCCTTGTCATAAAACAATTCCTCACGGGTTTCGGTCGCAAATTCGAAATTCGGTCCCTCGACGATTGCATCCACGGGACACGCTTCCTGGCACATGCCGCAATAGATGCATTTCACCATGTCGATGTCGTACCGGGTGGTGCGTCGCGTGCCGTCGTTGCGACGAGGTCCGGCTTCGATGGTAATCGCTTGCGCAGGGCAGATTGCCTCGCACAATTTGCAGGCGATGCAGCGCTCCTCGCCATTGGGGTAACGGCGCAGCGCATGTTCGCCGCGAAACCGAGAGCTGACGGGGCCCTTTTCGAAAGGATAGTTCAAAGTCGCCTTCGGTTTGAAGAAATACCGCATTGACAGAATAAACGCCGCAACGAATTCCTTCAGAAAAAGCGACCGAGCTGCCTGATCCAATCCAGCCATAGCTTCCACTCTCCTGTCACGCGCGCCACCGCCAACGGCCGGTCCGCGTCATCATCCCCCAGACGGTTGCCTCAGGCCCAACCCGTCAATTGCAACACGGCGGCGACCGCAAACACCATAAACAGCGAAATCGGCAGGAACACTTTCCAGCCGAGACGCATGAGTTGGTCGTAGCGGTACCGGGGCACCATCGCCTTGACCATCGCAAACATGAAAAACACCAGGAATGTCTTGAGCACGAACCAGACGACGCCCGGCACCCAGGTGAACGGCGCGAAATCGAGCGGCGGCAGCCAACCGCCCAGAAACAGAATGCTGGTCATGGAACACATCAGCGTAATCGCGGCATATTCCCCGAGCATGAACATCATGTAGGGCGTTGAGCCATATTCGACCATGAAACCGGCAACGAGCTCCGATTCCGCTTCCGGCAGATCGAAGGGCGGCCGATTGGTTTCCGCCAACGCGGAAATGAAGAAGATCACGAACATGGGGAACAATGGCAGCCAGTACCAATTGAGGAATGCCAGCCAGGGCAGGCCAATCGCAGTCGCAAGACCGGTTTCCTGGGCCTTGACGATGTCTGTCAGGTTCAACGATCCGACGCAAAGAAGGACAGTAATGATCACGAAACCGATCGACACTTCGTAGGAAACCATCTGCGCCGCGGACCGCAGGGCGCCGAGGAAGGGATATTTCGAGTTCGAGGCCCACCCGCCCATGATAACGCCATAAACCCCAAGCGATGAAATCGCAAAAATGTAAAGGATGCCGACATTGATGTCGGCTATCACCCAGCCCTCAGCCACCGGTACAACGGCCCATGCGGCGAGCGCGAGTGTGACACTGATCAGGGGCGCCAGCAGAAAAACGATCTTATCGGACCCGGCGGGAACAATCGGTTCTTTGAAGACAAATTTCAGGAGATCGGCAAAAGACTGAAACAATCCGAACGGTCCGACCACATTGGGCCCGCGCCGCAATTGCACCGCCGCCCAGATCTTGCGGTCGGCCAGCAGGATATAGGCGATCGTAACCAGCAGAACGACCAGCATAAGCACGCTCTGCGCGGCGATTACAACGAAGGGCCAGCCATAACTTGTCCAGAACTCAGCCATAGTCGCCCCCTATTCCGCCGCTTCGGCCGCTCGGCCGCTTTTCAGGGCCGAACATTCCGCCATGATTGCGGATGCCCGTGCGATCGGATTGGTCATATAGAAATCGGTAACCGGAGACACAAAGGCCGGGCCGGACGTGAGGTCGCCGCTGCCCTCAGCAATGTTTTTCAGCGCCGCCGCGTCGTTCTCGGCAACTTCGTCGACCATTCCCAGATGAGGAACCGCCTCGATCATCGCAGCACGCAACGCATCAAATGTATCGAAGCCGAGTGTCTTTCCCAGCTTTTCCGAAAGGGCTCGCAGTATCGCCCAATCCTCCCTGGCATCGCCCGGCGGGAATGCGCCGCGCGCGGCAACCTGCGGACGCCCTTCGGTGTTTACATATGTGCCCGATTTTTCGGTATAGGCAGCGCCGGGCAGAATGACATCCGCGCGATGGGCGCCGGCATCTCCATGCGTGCCCAGATATACCACAAAGGCAGCGCCCAGTGCTGTCATGTCGATTTCATCGGCCCCGTGCAGAAACAGGACATCAAGGTCTCCGGCGCCGGCCGCTTCGATCATGCCGGCGACATTGCGACCGTTTTCACCGGGCACAAGCCCAAGATCGAGGCCGCCGACACGGCTTGCTGCCGTGTGCAGAACGTTGAAGCCGTTCCAGTCGCCCGACACTGTGCCCGTTTGTTCGGCAAGCCTGGCCGCAGCCGCAAGCACGGCAGCCCCGTTTTCGTCATTCAGGGCTCCCTGCCCGAGGATGATCATGGGCTTTTCGGCGGATCTCAGGATTTCGGCAAAGTCATCCTTGCCGGCCAGAAGCGCATTCAAAGAATCCGGTCCTGCGCCCAGATGCGTGTAATCGTATGTAAGATCAGCAGCTTCGCCGATCACGCCGATGGGGAACTTGCCCATCAGCCAGCGTTTGCGGATCCGGGAATTCAGAACTGCCGCCTCCAGACGGGGATTTGCGCCGACAATCAGAAGTGCGTCGGCCTCCTCAATCCCCTCGACCGTGGAGTTGAAGACATAGGACGCACGACCATTTGCCGGGTCTAGACAGGTGCCGTCCTGACGGCAGTCGATATTCTCTGATCCCAGGGATTGCACAAGCGATTTCAGTGCGAACATTTCCTCGCTACTGGTGAGATCGCCGGCAATCGCGCCGATTTTGGCCGCGTCAGTGGCGTTCACCCTATCAGCAATCGCTTGAAAGGCCTGCGGCCAGGAAACGGCCTGCAGCTTTCCGTCGATCCGGGCATAGGGGCGATCGAGGCGTTGGGTTTTCAGCCCGTCCCAGATGAAGCGGGTCTTGTCGGATATCCACTCCTCGTTCACCGCCTCATTCAGGCGCGGCATGATGCGCAGGACTTCGCGCCCTCGGGCATCGACGCGAATGTTGGATCCGAGAGCATCCATGACGTCGATGGACTCGGTTTTGGTCAATTCCCACGGGCGGGCCTGAAAGGCATAGGGTTTCGAGGTCAAGGCTCCAACCGGGCAGAGATCGATGACGTTACCCTGCAGTTCGGAACTCATGGCGTTTTCGAGATAGGTGGTGATTTCAACGTCTTCGCCACGTCCGGTCGCACCGAGATCGGAAACGCCGGCGACCTCGGTCGTAAACCGGACACATCGGGTGCAGTGAATGCAGCGCGTCATGATCGTCTTGACCAGCGGCCCAATATATTTGTTCTCAACGGCCCGTTTGTTTTCGTGGAACCGCGATGAATCCACGCCGTAGGCCATGGCCTGATCCTGCAGATCGCATTCGCCGCCCTGATCGCAAATCGGACAATCAAGCGGATGATTGATCAGAAGGAATTCCATGACGCCCTCACGGGCTTTCTTCACCATCTTCGATTTGGTGAACAATTCCGGCGGTTCGCCCTCCGGCCCCGGTCGCAGGTCGCGGACGTTCATCGCGCAGGACGCAGCCGGTTTCGGCGGCCCGCCCTTGACCTCCACCAGGCACATCCGGCAATTGCCGGCGATCGAGAGGCGTTCGTGGAAGCAGAACCGCGGAATTTCCGCACCGGCCGCTTCGCAGGCCTGCAACAAAGTGTAATCCGAGGGCACCTCGACTTCGATACCGTCAACTATGATTTTGCGATCCGGCATTTCAGATCCAGCTCTCAATCGTTCTTTGTGGTCTGGGCGTTCTTTGTGGACGTGGCGTTCTTGGCAATCTTGCCTTTCCGGGCGGATCCGGCGCCTTGTCCCGTCTGCGCCTCGTAAGCGGCAATCAGATCGCTGACCAAAACGCCGTTGATCGTCATCCCGGTCAGTGCGGCATCATTGATGCTGACGTTGCTCATATTCACATCTTCAAACTGCGCGCCGGACAGATTGACATCCTTGAATCGGACGTTCGTCAGGCTGACGCACTCGAAGCGCGCATTCGACAACATCGCGTTCGAAAATACGGCGGTCGACAGGTTCACATCGTCGAAACGGGCATTGGACAGGTTGGCGTCGTCAACCTTGATATTCGTCAGGTTAGCGTGGTTTACCGAAACAACGGAGAGGTTGGCATTGTTGAACCGTGAGTTGGACAGATTCACATCGTCGAACGATGACCCTGCGAGTGTCGAACACCTTACATCCAGGCGTTCACTTTGATCGTGAATGTCGATCGCGTTTCCCATTTTCCTACTCCGCTGCCTGAAGCGGCCGCTCCGCCGGCTTGGCGTTGGCGGTATAGTCATCAATCCGCTCTTCGATAACATGCCGGAAGTGGCGGATAAGACCCTGGATCGGCCAGGCGGCCGCATCTCCGAGCGCGCAAATGGTATGTCCCTCGATCTGCGTCGTGACCTCGAGAAGCATATCGATTTCGCGCTTTTCGGCCTCACCGCGCACCATGCGTTCCATGACCCGCCACATCCAGCCGGTCCCTTCGCGACAGGGCGTGCACTGGCCGCAACTTTCGTGTTTATAGAAATAGGACAAACGCGCAATTGCACGGATAATGTCCGTCGACTTGTCCATGACAATGACTGCCGCCGTACCCAGGCCCGATTTCAGACCACGCAGGGTGTCAAAGTCCATCGACAGATCCTGGCAAGTGTCGGCTGGAAGACACGGAACCGATGATCCGCCTGGGATGACGGCGAGAAGATTGTCCCAGCCGCCGCGCACGCCACCGCAATGTTTTTCAATGAGCTCGCGGAACGGAATACCCATCTCTTCTTCGACGGTGGTCGGCTGTTCGACATGACCGGAAATGCAAAAGAGCTTGGTGCCTGTGTTGTTCGGCTTGCCAAGACCGGAAAACCATGCCGCGCCGCGGCGCAATATTGTCGGCGCAACGGCAATCGATTCGACGTTGTTGACAGTGGTCGGACACCCGTAGAGACCGACATTGGCCGGAAACGGGGGTTTCAGGCGCGGCTGGCCCTTTTTGCCTTCCAGACTTTCCAAAAGCGCGGTTTCTTCACCACAAATATAGGCGCCCGCGCCGTGATGCACATAGACGTCGAAGTCCCAGCCGTGGACGTTGTTCTTACCGAGCAGGTTGGCTTCATAGGCCTGGTCGATCGCAACCTGCAGGTTTTCGCGCTCGCGGATGAACTCGCCACGCACATAGATGTAGGCGGCATGGGCTCCCATGGCAAAACCGGCGACCAGACATCCTTCGATCAGGGTATGGGGATCGTGGCGCAGGATCTCGCGATCCTTGCAGGTGCCGGGTTCGGATTCATCGGCGTTGACGACGAGGTAGTGCGGACGCTCTCCCTGTTCCTTGGGCATGAACGACCATTTCAGTCCGGTTGGAAATCCGGCCCCGCCGCGACCGCGCAAACCTGAGGCCTTCATCTGGTCCAGTATCCAGTTCCTGCCCTGATCAAGGATCTGCTTGGTGCCATCCCATTGGCCGCGCATCCGCGCGCCTTTCAGACCCCAATCGTGCAGGCCGTAAATGTTGGTGAATATCCGGTCTTTGTCGGCAAGCATCTTCTACTCCACCGGTTCTGGGCGTTTTTGTGTCGCGATCAGCATCTCAATCAGCCCTTCTCAGGTCTTGCTTGAAGGGACATCGCCCGCTTCAACCCGTTTTGAAAAATCGGTTTCGCCGCCACTGGCCAGGAGTTTAGCCTGATTGACCCAGTCCTCGCGATCGATACGCCCCTTGAACCGCAGATAGCCGTCAATCCAGTCCTTGTTGTCGTCATTCCAGACGGCAATCTGGTGAAAATGGAAGATTCCCAGCGAATTGAGCGTGTTCTCGATCTTCGGACCAACTCCCTTAATCTGCTTCAGATCATCGGCTTTGCCGCCGTCCGGTTTTGCAAGGGATGCGGGCCGTTCCGCATCATCCAATCCCTTCGCTGCCGCCGGTTCAGAGGCTTCTTTGGACTTCGAGGGTTTCGCGGACACTGCCGGCTTTTCGGACGCATCCAATACTGACGACACAAGGCCCGCCGCTGGCGGGGAAGAGATCGTCTGTTTGTCAGACAGCCCACGGGCCTGCCCGACCCAATCTTCGCGATCAATTCTTCCTGCAAAGGACAGATATTGCCCGGCCCAGCGGATCTCCGGCCGCTTCCAATCCGCAATCTGGTCATAGTGGAAGATACCCAGTCCATTGAGCTTGTCTTCGTTGACCTTGCCGATGCCCTTGATCTTCTTCAGGTCATCCGCCTTGTTGTCCCGCGCAGATTCCAATCCTGGCGGACGGGTTCCGACCGCATCGGCCTTTGCTTCATCACTTGCATCCGCTCCGACAGCGGCAAGCGCTGCCGCGATGGCGGCCTCTTCATCCTTTTCGAACGCCTCCGGGGTCGGCGCTTCTGTCAGCGCGTCCCCAGCGCCATCCGCTTCGGTTTTCGGCACAGCCGTTTTCGGCGACGATGATTTAGAGGCCTTGGATTTTGTATCGGAATCCTTCGCTGTCGCGGCCTGCTCCGGCGCAGGTGCCGCCGGCGTCGAAACCGCGTCGTCACCCTCTGTGGTACCCAGCGGCATGCGCATATCCCGCGCAATGGTCCCGTCATAGAGACCGGGGTCGGTCAGGGAGGTCATCCCGCCCGACGGTGCGGCATAGGTCCGCCCGTTTTGCGGCCCCGGGGTCGGGGTCTCGCCGCGATCCCACGTATCGAGCAAAGCCTCAAAACTCTCCGCCGTCAGATCTTCGTATGTATCCTTGACCATCTGCACCATCGGTGCATTGACGCAGGCGCCAAGACATTCAACTTCTTCCCAGGAGAATTTGCCATCGGCGGACAAGGTGTGCGGGGTTTGCGAAATTCTTTTCTTGCAGACCGCGATGATGTCATCAGAGCCGCGCAACATGCAGGGCGTCGTGCCGCAAACCTGAATGTGAGCGGTGGAGCCGACGGGCGACAATTGAAACATCGTGTAGAACGTCGCGACTTCGAGAACACGGATAAAGGCCATGTCCAGCATTTCGGCGACATAGCGAATTGTCGGCTCGGAAACCCAGCCTTCCTGCTCCTGGGCACGCCACAAAATCGGAATCACTGCAGACGCCTGGCGGCCCTCGGGGTATTTCGCGATCTGGGCATTGGCCCACGCAGAATTCTCCTCGCTGAAGGCGAAGGTTTCAGGTTGTTCCGCGGCAAGTCTTCGAACCGCCATTCTCTACCTCATCCCGTGTTTGGCCCTGTCCGGGCCCCGTCCCTGCAGTCGGTCAATGCACTTCCGGCTCAACCCACCAGTTCGGACATTTTCCCCCGCCAGAAATCCGACTTCGTTGCAAAGAAATCGTAGCCGCGACGTCTGTCCGTCTTTAGTGCGTCCAGTTGTTTGGGAGATGTCAAATTGAAGAACCGGCCATTGTGGTACCCGTAGGTCTGCATGCCGGCTTCGTTCATCAGATATTGCGTGACTTGATGATCCCTGTCGGAACCGTGATCTTCGTAAACGACGATGACATCCCGTTCCAGAAGTTTCTGCGCACCCTTCAGAGCCTCGACCTCAACACCTTCCACATCCAGTTTCAACACGATGCAATCGCTGGAGAACAGGTCTTCAGCCTCAGCGACCGTATCCAGACAGATCGTGTCGACCGTGTCTCTGGCCGGCGCACTTTCGCTCTTAACGATCGACCGCGCCTCGTGTTTCTTTCCATAAATCGTGACAACTTCGCCGTCTGTGCGGGAAACGGCTTTGCGCATGACCTTGAACCGCTCGGAATTTCGCGAACAATTCTCACGCAAGATCGCGAACGTATCCGCATCGGCTTCGATTGCGACGGAGCGGTGGCTGCCGAATTTCTCACTGGTCACATGGACGGACCAGTAGCCATAGTTGGCGCCACAATCCAGAAACGCATAATCGATGCCGCTGATTGCAAGCAGAAAGACTTTCACTTCCTCCTCGTAAATATGATTGCGGTCAAGCAGGACGCTCCAGTATGCGTCGCCATAGGGAAATTGAAAAAGGCTGTCGTCCTGGTAGTCCACGACGACCGTCTTGTCTGCCGGCAACAGCGTTCGCAACAATTTGGCGACGTAGGAAAATCCGAAAACGCCAAACGGGCGCAACGTCTTGGCCGCAAGCGCCATTGCGCGCATACCGGCATATTGTACCGGCCCGGCGCCCTCGATCGCACCGGTCGCCATATTGAAAGTGACGTTTGCCTGGCCGCTGATCATGATCCTAGCGATCGACCTCCCCGAAAACGATATCCAGGGACCCCAGCACAGCTGAAACGTCGGCCAGCATATGGCCGCGACACAGGAAATCCATTGCCTGCAGATGGGCGAAGCCCGGCGCCTTGATCTTGCAGCGATAGGGTTTGTTGCTGCCGTCAGCGACGAGATAAACCCCGAATTCACCCTTCGGCGCCTCAACGGCGGCATACACCTCGCCGGCCGGCACATGATAGCCTTCGGTGTACAGTTTGAAGTGATGGATAAGTGCCTCCATCGAGCGCTTCATCTCTCCACGTTTGGGCGGAACCATCTTGCCGTCGACGGATGATACGGGACCGGCGCCGGCCGGCGTCTTCAACTTTTCCAGACATTGTTTCATGATGCGTACGGATTGGCGCATCTCTTCCATGCGGATCAGATAGCGGTCGTAGCAATCACCGTTCTTGCCGATCGGAATATCGAAGTCCATTTCGTCATAACATTCATACGGCTGGGATTTCCGCAAATCCCAGGGCGCGCCGGATCCGCGAACCATCACTCCGGAAAAGCCCCACTTCCAAGCGTCGTCGAGCGACACAACGGCAATATCCACGTTTCGCTGTTTGAAAATCCGGTTGTCCGTGAGCAAGCCTTCGATATCGTCACAGACTTCCAGGAATGGATCGCAGAAATCCCAGATATCGTCCAGCAACTCCTCGGGCAGGTCCTGATGCACGCCGCCCGGACGGACGTAGGCGGAATGCATCCGCGCGCCGGATGCCCGTTCGTAGAACACCATCAGTTTTTCGCGCTCTTCGAATCCCCAAAGCGGCGGCGTCAACGCGCCGACATCCATGGCCTGGGTCGTCACGTTCAGAAGGTGCGAGAGAATTCGTCCTATTTCAGAATACAGGACTCGAATCAATTGCCCGCGACGCGGCACCTCCGTTGCCGTCAACCGCTCCACGGCGAGCGCGAATGCGTGCTCCTGATTCATTGGCGCGACATAATCGAGGCGATCGAAATAGGGCACCGCCTGCAGGTAGGATTTGTGCTCGATCAGCTTTTCGGTCCCGCGATGAAGCAGACCGATATGCGGATCGACGCGCGTCACCACTTCCCCGTCCAGTTCCAGGACAAGTCGGAGAACCCCGTGCGCCGCCGGGTGCTGGGGACCAAAATTGATATTGAAGTTCCGAACCTGGGCTTCCGCCATTTGATTTCCCCGTAGCCTCAGTTAAGGCTGGATTTTTCGTCGCCTGGAAGCTCGTACTCGGTGCCTTCCCATGGAGACACGAAATCGAAGTTCCTGAATTCCTGGTTCAACCGGACCGGTTCGTAAACCACACGTTTCTGCTCGTCGTCATAGCGCACTTCAACAAACCCGGTCAGCGGGAAGTCCTTGCGCAGCGGGTGACCGTCAAATCCATAGTCGGTGAGGAGTCGCCGCAGGTCCGGATGGCCGGAAAACAGGACTCCATACAGATCGTAGACTTCACGCTCAAACCAGTCCGAACTCGGAAACACTTCACAGACCGACGGGACAAGGGTGCGCTCGCCTGCTCTCGCCTTGACGCGGATGCGGGCGTTGTTCTTCGGACTGAGGAGGTGATAGACGATGTCGAAGCGGTCTTCACGCGATGGCCAGTCGACACCGCAGATATCTGTCAGGTTGACAAATTGACAGGTGGCATCTGTCCGAAGAAATCCGATGACATCAACGATGCGATTGGTATCGGCGATCATCGTCAGTTCGCCGAATTCGATCGACCAGGATTCGATCGCATTGCCGAGCGACACGGCGATGTGGTCGCCAAGTTCCGATAATGTCTCGTCCATTGCCGGCCCCCTACCGTTCAATCGTGCCGATGCGACGAATCTTTTTCTGCAGCAGCAACACGCCGTAGAGCAGCGCTTCAGCTGTTGGCGGACATCCTGGAACATAA
>JGI12316J15309_10009939_pt1 | contig 47809 bp, 41 predicted proteins | sample MarCyaLeptolynsp_FD_15309 | JGI IMG/M metagenome (IMG submission 15309) | reverse complement strand
GACTTGTTAGGCAATCATTCACCAATTTAGGGAATGGTAACCAGAACGAAGTCTGGAGTGATTGGCATGAAACTGAACCTTACGACCGGCGCGCGCCTCGTCGCCCGAAGTCTCTCACTAATCGCCTCGGTCGGCCTGGGTGCGGCCGTCGCAATCGCAGACGAAGTCCCGCAGACCGTCGCCGCAGCTCCAGGCGATCCTGTCGCGGAGGAAAGCTACGTCCAGCAAAGCGGTATCCTCGTTATGCTTGACCAGGCCAAGGTCATCCGCATCGACCATGAAGCGGATACGGTGATCATCGGCAATCCGGCGATTGCGGATGCGGTTCTGTATGATCGCAAGACGCTGGTCATTACCGGTCGGGCTTTCGGATCGACCAATCTCCTGATTCTCGACGACAAGGGCGAACTCGTTGTCGATGAATCCATCCGCGTACATCCGGCGGTCGATACGATCGTCACCGTGCATCGCGCAACCCAGAGCTATACATATTCCTGCTCACCGACGTGCAGGGCGGCCGTCGCTCCCGGCGACCAGCAGGACTATTTCGAAAACGCGGTTAAACAATCCCAGACCCGCAACGAATTCGCGACAGGCAACGCAGCCCCCGCTTCGCAATAATGCCGGCCCATGCCGGACAAGAGGATCTGGAGCCGGGTTCGGCCTTTGCCCGGACCGGCTCCTTTACCAGCGCATTTCCTATCCGTTCAACCGGGTTCGCGCGAACAGGAAGAGTTCTGATCAAGTATGCACGCGGACTACGCCTCCCGCCAGACATATGGTCAACAAGATCTGAATCGGCTTCGCCTAAATTCATTCGATTTCGAAACGGTTCCTCAATCTGTCCTTGGTAGATTGCCTCCGTAGAGCTTATCGCGCGGCGGTAGTTCGGGGGTAAGTATGGCAAGTCTGTTCAAAATATCCGATATCCTTCGGTTCGGCCTCGTGCGCGCCAGGCGCATGCGCCGGGACGAGAGCGGTGCCGCGGCCGTTGAGTTCGCGCTGATCGCCGTTCCGTTCTTTCTGATCCTGTTCGCGATCATCGAGGTTTCACTGGTGTTCTTCGCCAACCAGATCCTCGACAATGCCGTCTCCGATGCGGCACGGATGATCCGGACGGGACAGGCGCAAAAGGCCGGCTTCAGTTCCACAGATTTCAAAAACCAGGTCTGCGGCGGGTTGGCCGGGCTGTTTGATTGCAGCGGCGGCAAGTTGCACATCGACGTCAAGACCTACACGAAATTCGCGGATGTGTCCGTCACAAGTCCGATCGACGATGACGATCTTCTGCAACCTGCGGGCTTCGGCTACGACGACGGTGGACCCGAAACGATCGTGGTTGCAAGTGTCTATTACGAATGGCCGTTGGTGTCTGGATACATTCGGACCGGGTTCGGCAATCTTGCCAACGGTAACCGCCTGCTTGCGTCGGTGGTGACGTTCCGCAACGAACCGTTCCCAGAATAGGCCACAACCCAATCGAACTCCCGAAACACAATCGGCAACGGATTTCAGACTCATGATCGCAACCGGTCAAAATCACATCCAGAAGTTCCGCGGTCTGGTGCGCAGATTCGCAGTCCAGACAGGCGGTGTTGCGGCTGTCGAATTCGCTTTGATCCTACCGATCCTGATCGTTCTCTTCCTGGGATCCGTTGAACTGACCAACGGCCTGACCGCCAGTCGGAAAATGTCCCAGGTGGCGAGCACCGTGGGCGATCTCGTCTCGCAATACCGTACGCTCGATTGCGCGACTTTGACCGACATATTCAAGGCATCGACCGCGATCATGACGCCCTACGACGACACCAGCCTGGTGGTTTCGATTGCCGGCGTGGAATTCGACAGCGGCGGTGCGGCGACGGTTGACTGGAGCCGGACCAACGGCGGTGGCTCCGCCGCCGGGCTTGTCAACGAAATCCCGGCAGCCCTGCAGATCGCCGACTCCTACCTGATCGTGGCGAAGACGGACTACAACTATCAGGCGCTGTTTACGAAATTTTCACAGGATCAGTTTGGCACCACGTCGTTTGCGTTTTCCGACGTTTTCTTTTTGCGTCCGCGGATCGGATCAGAAGTCAGCTTTTCCTGTTAATCGCTTGCACCGACCGTGTCCCGCAGACCCAGCCCGGCCTCGCTCTGCGATGAGACTGCCGCCGGTTCGGAAGATTGATCGTCCGGGTCCGACACCGCGGGTTCGGGAAATCCCATCAGACTGGCGAACGCCGTGAAAACTTCGGCGTCCGGTCTTTCAAGTCCAAACCCGAACCAGGGCTCAAGGGCAAAATAGGCATCCGCATCCTTGTCAAAAAGGTTCAGGATCCGGCGTTCGAGTTCCACCTTCAGGTCCTCGGGAAGGTCGGCCCGTATGGTCACCGGACCGTGCGGGATCGGCAGCGACTTCCAGGCAATGTCGACGTCGGACATCTTGATCCGCCCTTCCTGCACAGCACGGCGCAGGGGGCCGCGGCTGTATCCCGCAGCGAGATCGCCGACCAGGGAACTCCAGGTGAATACGGCATCAACACGGCGCGCCATCAGCGCTTCTATTCCAGCGACATGATTGTCGTAGGTTTCCGTTTTGCCGAAGAATCCCGAGATTGTTTCGCCCTGCTGCCCCAAAGTCGCAGCCGGTACGCGATAGGCCGCTGTGGCGCGTCTATCCCCAATTGCCACGGTCCGCCCGTTCAGTTCGCTGAGGTCCGTGACGTCATCGGTTTTGCGGGTCAGAGCGATCCCGTAGAATTGGGTGGTGCCATCCTCGGCGCGCGGCACGGCGACGGCTTCGACACAGCCGCAATGCGCCCGCGCCGCGATATAGGTGCTTGCACTGTGCGTGGCAATATCGATCCGCCCGTCGGATTGAGCTTCGATCACCGCGTTGAATGTGCGGAGCACCACGGTTTCGACACCGATCTGAAGCTTTTTTTCCAGAAATTCGGCGAACGGCTTGATGCGGCGCACTGCCGCTTCCGGATTGTCGGATCCGACAACACCGATCCGCAACCCTTTGACCGTGTCGCGCCAGCCGGCGTCGGCACTGCCCGATCCGGCGACAATGGCCAGTGCGAGCATCACGCCAACCGCCTTCAGCCCTAACACGGCACTCCCTTGTCGGAGGTCACCACCCATTGATGTTCGCGCCCCTGTCGCCAATTCCGGCTCCACCCCTGTTTGAGAGACCATGAAACACGGCCTGACCACCGGTCCCTTCGTCTTGCGAAGCGAAACGGCGGATGCTTTATCGTGTCATCGTCACAGCCAAAGCGAATCTTCGGACATGAATTCTACCATAGACACGATCGTATTCGACGTCGGTAACGTTCTCCTGGATTGGGATCCGAGGCACCTTTATCGACAATTGATCGAAAACGAGGCGGAGATGGAGACGTTCCTGTCGGAGATCTGTACGCCGCAATGGAATGTCGAGCAGGATCGCGGGCGCTCTTGGAAAACGGCGACCGAATTGCTTATCGCATCCTTTCCGGATCAGGCCGATCTGATCACAGCCTTCGACGAGCGCTGGGAAGAAACCGTCGCCGGGCCAATTCAAGGCAGTGTCGATATCCTGCGGAGTCTGAGCCGGGCCGGCATCCCGCTTTATGCAATTACCAACTTTTCCGCCGAGAAATTTCCGCTGGTGGAGACACGTTTCGATTTCTTCGAGCTGTTTCTGGATACAGTGGTCTCAGGCGAGGAAGGGACCGTCAAGCCGCTGCCGAAGATTTTCGAGATCTTTTGCGAACGCAATGATCGTCGACCGCAACAGTGCCTGTTCATCGACGATTCGGCCCTGAACGTCGAAGGCGCCAGAACCGTCGGCATGGCCACGCATCATTTCACCAATCCGGACCGGCTGCGGGCCGATCTCCGGAACCGTGGATTTCCTTTGGCCTGAAGACGTTTCGCCCCCGGACCCTTTCAGGACAGGATCAGATCGTCTGATTGTAGGCGCCGACTTCCGGATTTTCGCGCAGCACCGCGTCGACCGCATGAAACATTTCATGCATGCGCGCTTCCGAGACCGGGCTTTCGACGACCACGACAAGTTCGGGCTTGTTCGATGAAGCCCGCACCAGGCCCCAGGTTCCGTCCTCGGTCACGACGCGAACCCCGTTGACGGTCACAAGGTCGACGATCGGGTGGCCGCCGACGGTCCCGCCATTGGCATGCATCTGCGTAAAGCGGGAAACCACCTTTTCGACAACGGCATACTTTTCCTCGTCTGAACATTTCGGCGACATGGTCGGAGAGCCCCAGGTTTTTGGCAGCGCCTCGCGCAGATCCGCCATCGACCTGCCTGGATTGCGGTCGAGCATGTCGAGAACCGCGATCGCCGAAACCAACCCGTCGTCGTATCCCCTGCCGATCGGTGCGTTGAAGAAATAGTGGCCGGATTTCTCAAATCCCACGATCGCGCCGAGTTCATGCACGCGGCGCTTGATATAGGAATGCCCGGTCTTCCAGTAGTCGGTGCTGGCGCCCAGTTCCTTCAGGACCGGATCGGTCATGAAGAGGCCCGTTGATTTCACATCGACGACAAACTGCGCATTTGCATGCAGCCGCGCCAGATCGCGAGCCAGCATGACCCCGACCTTGTCGGCAAAGATCTCTTCGCCGAGATTGTCGACGACGCCGCACCGGTCGCCGTCGCCATCGAAACCAAGCCCGACGTCGGCGCCGGTTTCCAGCACCTTGTCCCGGATGGCATGCAGCATCTGCATATCTTCCGGATTGGGATTGTACCGGGGAAACGTGTAGTCGAGGTCCGCATCAAGCGGAATCACCTCGGCGCCGAGCGCGGACAGGATACGCGGCGCGAACGCCCCGGCCGTGCCGTTGCCGCAGGCCGCGACGACCCTGATCGGACGGGAAAACCGTTCCCGTGCCGTCAGATCGGCAAGATAGGTCTCGAAAAAATTCTCGACCAGGACCAGAGATCCGCCTCCGAGCAGGTTGAAGGCTCCGTCCAGAACGATTTCCTTCAGGCGACCCATCTCGTCCGGCCCGAATGTCAGCGGCCTGTTGGCGCCCATCTTCACACCGGTCCAGCCATTGTCGTTGTGCGACGCCGTGACCATGGCGACGGCCGGCACATCGAGGGCGAACTGGGCGAAATAGGCCATCGGAGACATGGCGAGGCCGATATCGTGCACTTCACAGCCGGCCGCCATCAGGCCGGTCGTCAGGGCCATCTTGATGGACGCCGAATATTCCCGGTAGTCATGGCCGACAACAATGCGCCGCTCCGCGCCAAGTTCGCCAAGAATTGTGCCAATCCCCATGCCCAGCGCCCGGACACCGTTGAGATTGAGTTCCGGCTGTTTGTCTGATCCGGAATGTCCGAACCACCAGCGTGCGTCATATTCGCGAAACCCCGTCGGCTTGACGAGGGCGTCGGATTCAAACTCAAGGGAATTGGGGCGCAGGTCGGAACGAGGTTTTTGAACCATGGCTGATGTCCAGTCCGGGATGAAGGGCAAGAATACAGGTCGGGAAGATCGGAGAGGGGAAACCCGGCGCACGAATTACGAAGCATACATGGCAACATTCTGGCAACGCGCACCGGCCTGCAATCGAACCGGCACGATTGCTCTTAGTTCACCATGGTCAGCGTGTCACCTTCGAAATTGAATTTGCGCAACCGATTGAGGAAGGACATGCCGAGCAGATTGGTATCCAGGCCCTTGCCCCGATGCACGCTGGCCTTGACGTTTTGTATCCGGATGCCGCCGATCCGGACATTCTTCAGGGTCACAAGGGCAATGCGGGCAAGCCCGTTGGCGGTCCGTGTCTGATAGACGAACTTGTCGGGGCTCGGATAGACACCCATGCGCTTGGCGTCCTTGGCGGTCAGGGCGATGAGCGACGCACCGGTATCGACCATCATCTTGAACTTGCGGCCATTGACCCGGACATCGGCGCGGTAATGCCCGCCGCGGCCTTTCCTCAATTGGACCTTACGCCCGTGCGACGTCTGCATCGGCTGGGCCCGCGCGGCGGCTTGCTTCACGGACGCGCCACCACCCGGCTTGCTTTTCTGTGCTTCGATCCTGCGGTGATCGGCCGGCGTCTTAAGCGCTTGCGGGCCATACCAGGCCGCAACGCAGGCGACAACGAGAATGAACGAAACATAACGCAGCATGTCGGCAACCTGTCTGGAAACGATGGCAGCAGGATAGGGGAAGAAGGTTGTTGTCGGGTTTTCGCGAAACGGGAATTGGTTCTGGGGTAAATGGAACATGAAAAAAATCGCTCGTTTTGTTGCGAATGCAGTCGACGCCGGTACATGCGACCCCGTACCGGCCATGTCGCTCTTGAAATGCCGGATCGCGGCAACGTTTCGGTTCGTGCACAATGGTGCGCTGCCTGCCGTTGGCCGCTGCGAATCGGAGACCCGCAGCGGCCAGGGGATTTCGCCCGGGTGCCCGACTCAGGTCCTGCCGGCCCCGGCCCGGCAGAGAAGGAGGGCCTGCAGGACCATCAGACCCGACAGGACAAGGAAGCCGGTTTGCGGGTGCCCGGCGGCATCGCTCCACCCGACCAGAAGCTGCCCCAGGAAATAGCCCAGCCCCCATGCCAGGAAATATCCGCCCGATATTGTCGCCCTCAGGGCGTCGGAGACCCGTTCGTTCAGAAAGGCCATGGACGAGACGCAAAAAACGCCAAGCCCGAAGCTGGAAAGTGTGAGCGGCAGATAGATCAGCGGGCGTTCCAGGAGATCGAAGCCGGCAATTCCGGAGGCGGCCATGACGAGCCCGGCGACCATGAAACCACGCCTGCCATAACGGTCGGACAAGGGCCCGACAATCAGTTGCGAAACGCTGATGGCGACATAAAACAGGGTGAAGAAAATCCCGTTGTCCAACCCGTCAAATCCCTTCGACCGGACCAGAGATGCGGGAAGAACGCTTATGAAGGTTCCATATCCGGCTCCGTAAAGAAGAATTCCCGACAAGGCGGATAGAGATTGCCTGTCACCAAGGAGCGTCACGAAACCGCGCGCGTCAGGTGTCCCGGATCCTGCGGTTGACGCCTGTGACGCGTTCGGCAGAAACACAACGACAAGCGTCGCGCCGCAAAAACAAAGACCTGCAAAAACCAGGAACGGAAGGGAGGTGAAAGAAGCAGAAACAAGGGCCAGGCCGAGCATCGGGCCAATCGCGAGCCCGGAATGGATCGCGGCATTGTATATTCCAATCATCTTTCCCCTGGCATGCGGATAGGCAAGGCAGAGCAGGGCCGGCCCCAAAGCCCAGATCGGCGCTTCGCCAACGCCTTGAACAAACCGCCCCACGAAGATGGTTTGGGGTGTGGCGGCGAAAAAGAAAATCACTCCCGACAGACAACAGACCAGATAGCCTGTGACAAGAAACGCTCTGATCCCGAACCTATCGGCCAGGCCGCCGATCGGGAGTTGAACCGCGAGGTAGGAGATCGCGAAAATCGACGCGATATGGCCGACATCCTGGACAGTGCCGGCTAGGGACAGAACACGTTGCGGAAGCAACGCGACAATCATGCCAACGCCAATCATCAACAAAGATGCAGCGGTGCTGACGACAATGAGTGAGATATATTTGTTCACGGGATCGTCCTCGTGCCTACGAGGATGCCTGTCCCGCCGTGAAGCAGGATCAAGCACCCAAACAGTCTCGGAGCGCACAAACCTCAGGAATTGCGCCAGACTGCGGATAAAACTTGAAAGAAGCAGGAGGGTGCGCGCGACGTGTGAACCGCTCACGCGCGGGATCGCTCAGACGCATGTTTGCAATCGAAACCGGCGCTGTAACGAAACCTTGAAATGCTCCTCAACAGATGAGGTCAGTGACGGGAACCGTCAGAGACCCTTTAGACAATCCGTGAGGGCGGCGGGCAGATGTGGCGCAGAGAAAACATCAATTCTTCACGTGTTGAGAACGGCCGCTGTCGGCACGTCTGGGACTGAACTCTATCCTGACTGTACGCGATTTTGCAACGGGTTAGGACGATCGGAGCGCCGCGGAAAGGCTCAAGACGCTTCCCGAACGCCCCGCTCATCGATCGAACGCCCGGCCTCCGGTAAACCGATCCTCAACCAATGGTGATTGGCACCGAGAGCCCGTCCTCCTTAGGATTTTTGCGCGCAAGCGGAAATCGAGCGCGGACGTACGGGACCTTTGGAGGAAGCGAGATGAAGAAAAAGCGCAAGTCTGTGAAGGCGGCCCCGAAAAGCCATTCCAGGGGACAGGGCACCGGACGCGGCGACAATCCGGATCCGTCGCGGCGCAGGTTTTTTACAACCGCCCGTAATTCCGCCATAGCCGTTGCGGTTCTCGGCGGCGGCGGATGGTATCTTGTCGACACCGTGCGCGCGACGATGGCCGAACACGATCTGTCCCGGCTCGGCACCGGCACGCCGGCAATCGTCCAGATCCACGACCCGCAATGCCGCTTGTGCATCGCGCTGCAAAAAGAGGCGCGCAAGGCGCTGGACCATTTTGACGATGGCCAGCTCGACTACATCGTCGCCAATATCCGGACACCGGAAGGCGGCGCCCTTGCGGCCAAATACGGGGTTTCGCACGTCACGCTTCTCTTGTTCGACGCCAAGGGAAACATGGTCGAGGTGCTGAACGGCCCCCGGGACGAGAAAATTCTGCTCAGCGCGTTTACCGCCCACTACAACACCTATCCCAAGGCCAAGGCCGTCAACTGACGTTCGGCGTGCAATCCGTCCGGGATCAGGATTTTCGTCGGATCGATGACGTCGTCGCTTTCTCGCGCGCAGGATCCTCCGGCCAGAAATGTTTCGGATAGCGCGCCCGCAATTCGGCGCGCACTTCTTTCCATGAACCGGACCAGAAGCCCGGCAGATCACGGGTCACCTGAATCGGCCGGCCGGCCGGCGACAGGAGTGTCACCGTCAATGGCCAGGCGCCGTCCAGGATCGACGGGTGCGCAGCCGGACCGAACACTTCATGCGGTTTGACGGCGATACCGGGTCCACCGTCATGCAGATAATCGATTTGGGCGCTGCCGCCGCATGGCAGCTCGATCCGAAGCGGCGCGTACCGGGAAAGGACAGCCGCAACTCCGTGCCCGAGGTGAAGGTCGAGAGCGTTCCTGAACATCCCGGCATCGAGGTCGCGCAATCCGGTCGCTCCGGCCAGAAACGGCTCCAGCCATTGCGAAAGCGACGCCAGCAGGTTTTCCGGCGTCAGGTCGGGCAGATCCGCATCTGCATTGCGCCGGCAAAATCCGATACGGGCGCAAAATACATCGATGCCGGTTTCAAACGGCAGGCATTTGAAACCGCGCCGAGCGATTTCCGCCGTGAGCAGACGCGTCGTCGCCTCGCCGGGTTTCGCCGGCCGGGCCGACGACTTCAGAACCAGAGCGCCCAGCATGTGCGACACCGTCAAGGTCGCCGCCTGCCGGTCCTCGTCGAAACTTAACGTTTCTCGCTGATGGATGTCCGCTGCGAACGTGCTGAGGATGTCGGCGAGATCGATCGGAGCAGCGAGCTGAGCCCGAGAATTCGACGCTTTGCCGGTAACATCGGCAATCACGGCGTAAGCCGCCTGCGACAAGGGATCACGTTCATCGATGGTGCAGCCCCTGCCATTGGCCAGTTTGAAGGCCCCGTCGCGCCGCCGCGACTGGGCGATCCGATCGGGATAGGCCAGAGCCAGAACGCGCCCCACATGGTGATCGTCATTGACGGTCGGACCCGACGCAGGCGAATCGAGGTCCCGGATCCAGGATGCAGCCTGACGCCGAAGCGCCTTGGCGGCCGGATTGTTGCGGGACCTGAAATCCCGCAACCGATCGCGCAGGTCGAGCGCCCGCCCGGCGAGGCCGGGCTCGGACAACAAAGCCGCGATTTCGGCGGCAAGCCTTACCGGAAAATCGTTGGCCGACGCCGCCAGAATCATGTGAGCCAATCGCGGATGCAGCGGCAGACCGCCAAGCATCCGGCCATGGCGGGTAATCGTTGCATCGGCGCCGAGCGCGCCGATCCGGTTCAAAAGTGCGGCCGCGGCCTGCCAAGCCTCGCCCGGCGGCAGGTCCAGCCAATCGAGGCCTGACGGATCCGTCACACCCCAGGCGGCAAGATCCAGCACCAGGTGCGCCAGGTCGGCCTGGCGGATTTCGGGTTCCGGCCTGGCGAAAAGCGACCCGTTCTGCCCCTCGTGCCAGAGGCGGATACACAGGCCGGGCTGGGTTCGGCCGGCCCGGCCGCGACGCTGATCGACGGACGATAGCGGCGCCCGCACCGTTTCAAGCCGCGTCATCTCCGAGCCCGGATCGAACCGCGCGATCCGGGAAAGCCCTGAATCGACGATCACCCGAACGCCTTCGATCGTCAGCGACGTCTCGGCAATCGCTGTCGCCAGAACGATCTTGCGGGCTCCCTTCGGCGCGGGGCGAATCGCCTCGTCCTGGACCTTGCGGTCGAGCGAGCCCGAGAGTTGATGAAGCGAGACAGCGGCCGGCAACCGTCCTTCGAGGCGCTCGGCCGTGCGCGAAATCTCGCCCTGCCCGGGCAAAAAGCAGAGCAAAGAGCCGGTCTCCGATCGTACGGTGTCAACAATGGCCTCTGCCATCTCGTCTTCGAGCCGCCGGTCGGGTGATCGGGGCCGGTAGCGGGTCTCGACCGGAAACATGCGCCCAAGACTGGTGATGACCGGAACGCCGCCAAGCCTGTCGGCCAGGCCCGCGGCGTCGATGGTCGCCGACATGATAAGCACCCGCAGATCGTCGCGCAGCGCCGACTGGACATCGCGAACGAGGGCAAATCCGACATCGGTGTCGATGGAGCGTTCGTGAAATTCGTCAAACAGAACAATACCGACGCCGGACAGTTCCGGATCTTCGAGGATCTGACGGCGAAAGACACCGTCGGTGACCAGTTCGATCCTTGTATCGGAGGAAATGCGGCGTTCGAGCCGGACCTGGTAGCCGACAGTTTTCCCGGGCTTCTGCAACAATTCGGACGCCATGCGCTCGGCCGCTGTTTTGGCGGCGAGCCGGCGCGGTTCGACCACCTTGATGGACCGGCCGTTCAGAAACCGTTCGTGCAGAAGGGCAAGCGGGACTCGTGTCGTTTTGCCGGCGCCTGGCGGCGCGATCAGAATCGCTACAGGATTGTCGCGGACAGTCGAGCGGATATCGTCGATGACGTCATCGATCGGCAGAGGGACGCGGTTTTCACCGATTGGGGAGTTTTGGGTCAAGAGGCGACCAAGGATCCATCAGAGGAAGGTGTTGTAGCGTAGCGCATAAGGCGATCACGCGATACCGGAAGCGCCTTATGTTTTGAGCAAACGGTCGGAGCAGATATCACCTGCCGGTTCACCCGACACGTGGACCCCGGATCGGCGCCCGGAGAGCGCAAATTGCGGTTCGCGGCGCGACATTCCCGGCACGCGGCGGCCCGAAAAAAGTCAGAAATCTCCATCGCCGTAGCGTTGCCGCCACAATCGTTCCCCGATCGTGCACAAAGGATCCCGCACGGTCGATTGCACCGGGACCAGATCCGGTTCCAGCGGCGAGCGACCGGCGATTTCCAGGACGAGTTTCTGGCGAATCGCCCGGGCAAAGGCTGAGCTTTCGCGCACTTCGATGATGAAGGAACCGGGACCGCCGATCACGCAGTGCCGATAATATTCATCGAGATTGGGAATGTCGTACCAATTGGCCTGTGGCCGCTTGATCATGATCGGCAGGCCATTGATTGTAATGCCGGAGGCCAGCAAGGCATCGCGAACCGAGGTCACCAGCCGACCCTGGTTGTTGGGACCGTCGCCCGACACGTCGATGACCTTGCGCAGACCTTCAAAATCGTTGGACTGGATCAGGCGCCCGGCCTCCGAGAGGCCTTCCGAGATCGAAGTTCTGAAGATCTGGATCAGGCTGGCGGAGAGAATGCGGTCGGCGAACTGTTTTGCCGAGGCCTCGTCCTCGATGATGCGCCAATCGGCAACCAGGCGCTGGCTGTAAGCGCCGGCCCATTCCAGATAAGCGACAGCGATCTTGCCGGTCAGGCCGGAACGGATGGCAGAGAGCACTTCCGGAGAGGTGATTGCCTCGGCATAGCCAAGCCGCTGGGCCCATTGTTCATCCACATCCATGGAGTAGGACACGTCAACGGCCAGTACCAGTTCGATATCGACTTCCGTTCGCTCCTGCGACCGGACGCTGCCGGACCCGAGGATCGAACCGGCGAAAATCAGAAGCACCAAGGCGCTGACGAGAAATCCGGGCATTTCGGCCTCACTCAGATTCGAATATCCCAGCCCAGCCTATCCTATCACGATGCGGGAACGAATCACTCTTAAGTCAGCCGACGGGGCTTACGGCCCCCGTAAACCCCGATTGCCGGTTTGGTGAACGGTACGAAAATACCGGGCCGGTTTGCACCGGCCCGGCCTCAACCGCATCATTTTCCGGCAGTTACCGTCTACTCAAATATGTTGCAGGCAACCAGTTCGCGACCGACGGCCGGCATGACACCGGGCGGATTGGGAGTCAGGCCGGCGATCTCCATGACCAGCTTCATGCGGATTGCGTCCGCAAAACCGTCCAGGGAATTGACCGGAATGGCGAACGATCCCGGTCCGCCGATCACGCAATCCTCATAATAATGATCGAGGTTGGGCAGATGATACCAGCCGATCCGCTGCTGTTTGAGCATCAGCGGCAGGCCGTTGATCGTCACGCCGGAGGCGAGCACGGCGTCGCGGCTTGCCGTCACAAGACCGCCCTGATTGTTCGGCCCGTCACCGGAAATGTCGATCACTTTGCGCAGGCCCTGATAGCCGTTGTCCTGCATGAGAACGGACGCGTGCATCAGCGCCGACGAAATCGAGGTGCGTTGTACATGCCGCAAGGGAGCGGCGGCGATCTTGGCGGCAAAGGCACGGGCATCGTCCGCATCTTCAATCAGATGCCAGTCCGCCACCATGAAATGTTCGTTGGTTCCACCCCATTCAACATAGGCGATGGCGATCCGCCCGATCGGGCCCAGTTTTACGGCCTGCATGAATTGTGGAGACGTGATTGCCGAAACATAGCCGCGGCGCTGAATTTCCTGTTCCTCGTCATCCATGGACTGGGAGATATCCACGGCGAGCACGAGTTCTACGTCAACCTCGGGTTCATAGGTGAAAGCGTGAACGGGCGACAGGGCGGCGATGCCGAACATCATGGCCACGAGGGGGGCCGTTGGCAAAAGGCGCGCGATCCAACCGATCGCGGAGCGGGTAGTTCTATGGTTGCGACGCATCTTGGCTCTCCTTCTTAACGTCGGAAACCCCTGTCCTTGCGCACGTCCCCTTTTGCGAACCGAGTGAAGAAACCCCGCCTTCACCTACCTTTCGCAGTCCTTGTCGAAATCAATCAGGTTCGCAAATTTTGATCTACTCTCTCAAAAGTCCATCCTGATCTCGTACGGTTGCCCCGCACCGATTGTCTCCTGTCAGTACAAATCACGGCGACAGCATTGCCATGTGCGCAATGCCTGTGCCACCTTCCACCAATGTCCCGGTAATCTAAGCCGCGCTCCGGCCCACGGGATAAGTCCGCCGTGTAACCGTGAAACGCGAGACCGCCTTGAACATCATGCACAGTCTGCGCTTACAAACTATGATCATGATCAGGCCTGTCTCTTAACAAAGTAATAATTTGCAATCACGATTACAATAATCCACCACCAAAACGTGATCCATATCGGGAGACGACAGTGCAGGCCCAGCCAACATCCAAACACTCGGCAACAAATGAACCGAATTCCAATCGAAGATTTCGTTCACTATTAAGTCGATTGCTCCAGGCTCGCCCGCTCTTACTTTTCGCCTTGATGTTACCGACACTCGGCATGGCGCCGGCACACGCCGAAACCATAAAACCGGCACTGGTTTATTCGGTTGGCGGCAAGTTCGACAAGTCCTTCAACGAGGGAGCATACAAGGGCGCGGAGGCGTTCAAGGCCCGGACCGGAATCGACTATCGCGACTTCGAAATCCGCAACGACGGGCAAAGCGAACAGGCGATCCGCAATTTCGCCAAGCGCGGCTACGATCCGGTGATCGCCATCGGGTTCAACCATGCCAACGCTGTCGAAAAAGTCGCTCCGGATTTCCCTGATACCCGGTTCGCAATCGTCGATATGGTCGTCGACCGCCCGAATGTGCGCTCGATCGTGTTTCGTGAACATGAGGGCACCTATCTGGTCGGCCTGCTGGCGGCGATGGCGTCGAAAACCGGGGCGGTCGGGTTTGTCGGAGGAATGGACATTCCGCTGATCCGCCGCGTCGCCTGCGGGTATGCACAGGGCGCCAAGGGGGCGGATCCGAACACCAGGGTGCTGCAGAACATGACCGGGACAACCGGTGCCGCCTGGACCGATCCGGTCAGGGGCGCGGAGCTGACACGCTCGCAGATCAGCCGCGGCGCCGATGTCATCTTCCACGGTGCCGGTACCACCGGCCTCGGCGTCCTGCAGGCAGCGGCCGACGCCGGCAAGCTGGGGATCGGCGTCGACACCAATCAGAACTATCTGCATCCGGGCAAGGTCCTGACGTCAATGCTGAAACGGGTCGATGTCGCCGTCGACAAGGCGCTGACCGACGCCAAAGACGGCCGCTGGACACCGGGTGTGCAGGCGCTCGGACTGGCCGAAGACGGCGTCGGCTGGGCGCTCGACAGCAACAACGACGCCCTGATCAGCGCCGACATGCGCGCCGCGGTTGCCAAGGCCCGGGATGATATCGTGGCCGGCACGCTCTCGGTCCATGATTATACCAGCGACGATTCGTGTCCTGTCGACACCAACTAGGGTCTGGATCACCTTTGACTGGGTGATCAAAAAAGCACATGCAAATCCGCTTGGGTCGTGCAAAACTAGCGGAAAGGCGTGCCTCAGAACGGACCGCCAAGACAGCTCGACAACAAACGGGGAACAGATAATAAAATGAAACGGTCACTCCTTGCGGCGGCGGCAGCCGTATTGCTCTTCACCAACGCCGGCTTCGCCGAAGACGTCAAACCGGCCGTGGTCTATGACCTCGGCGGTAAATTCGACAAGTCCTTCAATGAGTCCGCCTACAATGGCGCGGAGAAGTTCAAGGCCGACACCGGCATCGACTACCGCGATTTCGAACTGCAGAACGATTCCCAGCGCGAACAGGCGATGCGCAACTTCGCCCGTCGCGGCCTGTCGCCGATCGTCGCCATCGGTTTCTCGCAAGCCAATGCCGTCGAGAAGGTGGCCAAGGAATTTCCCGATACCAAATTCGCCATTGTCGACATGGTCGTCGATCTGCCGAATGTGCGCTCAATTGTGTTCAAGGAACATGAAGGCTCCTATCTGGTCGGCCTGCTCGCGGCCATGGCCTCCAAATCCGGCAAGGTCGGGTTCATCGGCGGCATGGACATTCCCCTGATCAGCCGCTTCGCCTGCGGTTACGTGCAGGGCGCGAAGGCAACGAAGGACGGGCTGGAAGTGTTCCAGAACATGACCGGCACCACGGGCGCGGCCTGGAACGACCCTGTCAAGGGCGGTGAACTGGCGAAATCTCAGTTCGACCAGGGCGCAGACGTGGTTTATCACGCCGCCGGAGCGACGGGCATCGGCGTGCTGCAGGCTGCGGCCGACGCGGGCAAACTCGGGATCGGCGTCGATTCCAACCAGAACGCACTGCATCCCGGTTCCGTCCTGACGTCGATGCTGAAACGGGTCGACGTGGCCGTGCACAAGGCGTTCATGGATGCCAAGGAAGGCAATTGGAGCGCCGGGTTTTCGGTGCTCGGCCTTGCCGAAGGCGGCGTTGACTGGGCGCTTGACGACAACAACAAGAGCCTGATCAGCGACGAGATGAAGGCAGCCGTCGACAAGGCCAAGGCCGACATCGTCGCCGGCAAAATCGTCGTGCACGATTACATGGCCGACAAGACCTGCCCACACTGATCCGATAATCGCATCCGGGGCCCGGCAATCTGCCGGGCTCCTGCCATGACATTCCGGATCGGGAGGATATGTCCCATGGTCGAGCTTCAAGGGCTGCCGCCCGTCATTCGCGAAGCGTGCCGGTGTCGGGGATGAGTGCCGCGCCCGCAATCGAACTGATCGGAATCGAAAAACGATTCGGACCGGTTCACGCCAACAAGAATATCCACATGACGGTGCAAAAGGGCACCATCCACGGAATAATCGGCGAAAACGGCGCCGGCAAATCGACCCTGATGTCGATCCTTTACGGATTCTATCATGCCGATGCGGGTGAAATCCGCATCGACGGCAAGCCGTTCCGGCTGCAGAACAGCCAGGAGGCAATTGCCGCAGGGATCGGCATGGTACATCAGCATTTCATGCTGGTCGAACCGTTCACGGTTCTGGAAAATGTCATGCTGGGCGCCGAGGACGGCGCGCTCCTCAACACATCCATCGCCAAGGCCAGGGTCGAACTCAAGCGGCTGGAGGACGATTACGATCTGCGCGTCGATCCGGACGCAATCGTCGGCGACCTGCCGGTCGGATTGCAACAGCGGGTGGAAATCCTCAAAGCTCTGTTTCGGGGTGCCGAAATTCTGATTTTGGACGAGCCGACCGGGGTCCTGACACCGTCGGAGGCCGACCACCTGTTCCGCATCCTGAAAGTGCTGCGCGACCAGGGCAAAACCATTCTTCTGATCACCCACAAGCTGCGGGAAATCATGGCGGCGACCGATGCGGTCTCCGTGATGCGCCGCGGTGAGATCGTCCAGACGCTCGAAACCGCACAGACCAGCATTGAAAACCTTGCCGAACTGATGGTCGGACGGCGGGTCCTGTTACAGGTCGACAAAGGCGACGCGGCCCCGAAAGACGGTGCGTTGACCGTAGAAAACCTGACGGTGGTCGACGACCGCGGCGTCACCGTCGTCAACGACCTGTCGTTTTCCGTCCGGCGCGGCGAAATCGTCGGCATTGCCGGTGTCGCCGGCAACGGCCAGTCCGAACTGCTGGAAGTGCTGGCCGGGATCAGAAGGGCAACGAAGGGCACCGTGCGCCTCGGCGAAACCTCCTGCGCGGGCGCGACCGCCGCCGGCCTGCGCGACGCCAAGCTGGCGCATGTGCCCGAGGACCGGCACCGAATGGGCCTCGTCGTGCCATTCGAGGAGTGGGAGAATTCCATTCTCGGCTATCAGGAGGATCCGGCCTATTGCAACGGGCCGTTTCTGAGCCTGTCGCGCATCCGCGAACACGCGGCCGACCAGATGCAGCAATATGACATCCGCCCGCCAAATCCACGATTGAAGACGTCGCTGTTTTCCGGCGGCAATCAGCAGAAGATCGTGCTGGCGCGGGAAATCGAACGCGATCCGATCGTGCTTCTGGTCGGGCAGCCGACACGCGGCGTCGATATCGGCGCCATCGAATTCATCCACAAACGCCTGATCGAGCTGCGCGACGCCGGCAAGGCAATTCTGCTGGTCTCGGTCGAGCTCGACGAAATCCGGGCCTTGTCCGACAGGATCCTGGTCATGTTTGCCGGCCGCATCGTCGGCGAAACCGTGCCGGAAGCCTCCGAACAGGATCTCGGCCTGATGATGGCCGGGATTGAGCAGACCGGGTCGGCCCCGGAAACAGCGGCCCGGTCTGAAGCCGGCGGGGAGGCGCCCTGATGCCCGACCAATTGCCGCGCTGGGTCGATTATGTGTTGCTTCCGGCAATCAACGTGCTGATGGCGTTTCTGGTATCCGGACTCGTCGTGCTTCTGATCGGAGAGGATCCGATCGAGGCGGTCGGTATCCTGTTGTGGGGATCGCTCGGATTTGGCGAAGGGGTCGGTTTCACCCTGTTTTACGCCACCAATTTTATCTTTACCGGGCTTGCCGTTGCCGTTGCCGTCCATTGCGGTCTGTTCAATATCGGCGGCGAAGGCCAGGCCTATTTCGCCGGGCTCGGTGTGGCCGTGGTCTGCCTGTCGATGGACCATCTGGCATGGTGGGTCACCTTTCCCGTGGCGCTTGCCGGCGCCATGGCGTTCGGCGGCCTGTGGGCGCTCATTCCGGCATACCTTCAGGCCAGGCGCGGCAGCCACATCGTCATCACCACCATCATGTTCAATTTCATCGCCTCGGCGCTGATGGTCTATCTGCTCGTCGACGTACTCAGCCCGGCTTCGTCGATGCAGCCGGAATCCCGAACGTTCGAAGCCGGTGGACGGCTGCCGCTCGCGCGCGATGTGCTGCCGGGCCTCAATCTCGGCCAGGCACCGCTCAACCTTTCGTTCCTGGTTGCGCTGGTCGCCGCGGCCGCCGTCTATATCCTCATCTGGCGCACCAGGCTCGGTTACGAGATCAGAACGGTCGGCACCAGCCCGCAGGCGGCCGCCTATGCCGGCATCTCGCCGGCGAAACTGATCATCATCACCATGCTGATCTCCGGCGGATTGGCCGGCCTGATGGCGATCAACGAAGTGATGGGGTCGCAAACCCGACTGGTTCTGGAATTCACCGCGGGCTACGGGTTCGTCGGCATCGCCGTTGCGCTGATGGGGCGGTCTCACCCGGTCGGCGTCGTATTCGCGGCGATCCTGTTCGGTATGCTGTACCAGGGCGGCGCCGAGCTGGCATTTGAAAAACCGGATATCACCCGCGACATGATCATCGTCATCCAGGGCCTGGTGATCCTGTTCGCGGGGGCGCTTGAGCACATGTTCAAGCCGGCCCTTGTCCACCTGTTCGCGCCATCCCAATCGGGTGTCGCGGCAAGCGAAGCGGCGGAATAAAACATGGAGACGTTCACCGCCCTCATCCTGATCCTTGATTCCACCGTTCGCCTGTCTGTGCCGTTGCTGCTGGCAGCGCTTGCCGGCCTTTATTCGGAACGTTCCGGCGTCTTCGACATCGGACTGGAAGGCAAGATGCTTGGGGCGGCCTTTGCCGCCGGTACCATGGCTTACATATCGGGTTCGGCGTGGATCGGGCTTCTCGCCGGCATCGGCGTCTCGGTGCTGTTGGCCCTGGTGCACGGATTTGCCTGCATCACGCACAAGGGAAACCAGATCGTTTCCGGTGTCGCCATCAATTTCCTCGCAGTCGGCCTGACTGCGCTGCTCGGCCAGGACTGGTTCCGGCAAGGCGGCCGCACACCACAATTGCCGACAGAAGCCCGGTTCAGCCCGCTCGACTGGCCGCTTGCCGAAACGCTGGAAGGCATTCCGATTGTCGGGCAGATCTATTCGGAACTGCTTTCCGGTCACAACGCCCTTGTCTATCTCGCTTTCCTTGCCGTGCCGTTGACCTGGTGGATCCTGTTCAAGACCCGGTTCGGCCTGCGCCTGCGCGCGGTCGGCGAAAACCCGGCCGCCGTCGATACGGCCGGCATTTCCGTAATCGCCATGCGCTACAAGGCGGTGATCTGCTGCGGTATCCTGTGCGGCTTCGCCGGGACCTATCTGGCGATCGGACAGTCCGCGGGTTTCATCAAGGACATGACCGCGGGCAAGGGGTTCATCGCGCTGGCTGCCCTCATCTTTGCAAAATGGCGGCCGGTCGAGGCGATGCTCGCCTGTCTTTTGTTCGGCTTTCTCGACGCCAGCGCCATTCGCCTTCAAGGCAAGGTCCTGCCCCTCATCGGGGAAGTGCCGGTGCAATTCATTCAGGCCCTACCCTATATCCTGACCGTGGTTCTCCTGGCCGGCTTCATCGGCAAGGCCGTTCCGCCGAAGGCCGGCGGTGTTGCCTACACAAAAGAACGCTAGCGATGCATGACGAACTCAAAGAATTGCTGGAGGCCGCAATGACCGTAAGGGAGCGGGCCCACGCCCCCTATTCCCGGTTTCAGGTCGGCGCCGCGATCCGCTCGACTGCAGGTCATGTATACACTGGATGCAATGTTGAAAATGCATCCTATCCCGAAGGCTGGTGCGCGGAAACCTCGGCGATTGCCCAGATGATCGCGGCCGGCGACAGCGCGATCGATGAGGTCGTGGTCGTGGCCGGCGGCGATCGGCTGTGCACGCCCTGCGGCGGCTGCCGGCAGCGGCTGGCAGAGTTTTCAGGTCCGGACACGCGGATCCATGCCGCCGGTCTGCAAGGGATCGAAAAAAGCTTCACCATGCGGGATCTGCTGCCGGAAGCGTTCACATTGCGCGGCGACGGGGAATCGGCGAAGACTGAATCCTGACGGGGGCGCATGTTTGCCAGTCCCGAAAGAGCCAACCAACGCGCCATCGCGGAGATCCGGTCATGACGCAGACAGTTTCACAGCAAATCTCGGCCCGGGCGCTCACCTTGCTCGATCTGACCAACCTGAACGACGATTGCACCGAGGCCGATATCGATGCCCTGTGCCGGATGGCGGAAACCCGGTTCGGCTCGGTTGCGGCGATCTGCATCTGGCCGCGTTTCATCGCCCAGGCAAAGGACCTGCTCGCGGACAAGCCGGTAAAGATTGCCAGCGTCGCCAACTTTCCCGCAGGCGGTATCGAGACCCTTGAGATTGTCGACGAAGCCGTCGCTATGGTGGCTGACGGCGCCGATGAAGTTGACCTGGTCATGCCCTACCGGGCCTATTTGTCCGGTCGCCGCGGCTTCGCCGAAACCCAGATTGTTCGCGTGAAGGAGGCCATCGACACCAAGGCGGCGCTCAAGGTGATCATCGAAACCGGCGAACTGAAAGATCCGAAAGTCATTCGCGCCGTCAGCGACATGGCAATCGGCGCCGGCGCGGACTTTATCAAGACATCGACCGGCAAGGTGCCGGTCAACGCCACGCCCGAAGCTGCCGAAATCATGCTTGAGGCGATCGCGGCATCGCAAAGACCGGTCGGATTCAAGGCCGCCGGCGGCATCCGCACCGCCGCAGACGCGGCGCACTATCTCGGCATTGCCGGGCGCATTCTCGGTGACGATTGGGCAACGCCCGAGACTTTCCGGTTCGGAGCGAGCGGATTGCTGAATGCGCTGGTTGCCGATCTGGAAGGGGCGACCGATCAAACCGGGTCCAGTTCCTATTGATGCGCGGTCGGGCCCAATTGATCGGCATTCGTGCGGAAAACCAAAACGAAAAGATCGCCCCCCATGACCGCGCGCCAGGATCCGCATCCTGAAATTCTTCGCATTTTCGGAATAAAGAGCGCGCGCTTTGTCGCCGAAACCGGCTTGGCCAAAATCTGGAAGGTCTACCGTGAGGGAGGTGAGCCGGCGGCGTTGAAGATTTACCACGGATCGGACATGCGCAACGAGGCGGCCGGGTTTGATCTTTTGCATGCGTGGAACGGCCGCGGCGCGGCCCGGCTCTATGGCCGCACCGCAAATGCCGCGGTCCTCGAATGGCTCGACGGCGAAGCGCTTGGCGATCTGACTAGGTCGGGGCGGGACGACGAAGCGAACGCCCGCCTTGTCGATGTCGCAAACACGCTCCACGCCGTTACAATCCCGGCCCCGGCCACCCTCCCGCGGCTGACAGACTGGTTTGCTGGCCTTTTCGACCTGCGCGTGGCAAACACCTGCCCCGCCGAGGCTTGCGCCGCTATCGCGGCCGCGCAGCGGTTTGCCAGGGACCTGCTCGCAACAGAACATGATATTGTGCCGCTGCACGGCGACCTGCATCACGATAATATTCGCCTCGGCGAACGGGGTTATTGCGCCTTCGACGCAAAGGGCGTGCTTGGCGAGCGAACCTACGAACTGGCTAACGCCTTTCGCAACCCGAAAGGGGCGGAAGACCTTGTTCGGGATAACAAGAGGATCGCGGCGATCGCCGACCTCTGGTCGGAAAGATTTAACGTCGACCGACAGCGCCTGCTGGCCTGGGCGGCGGCCAAATGTGCCCTCTCCATAGCCTGGCGTAGTGACGGGGCGCTCGAACAGGATCAGGAATTCGATCTTCTGGCTGCCCTGATTGCAGCCGCCGATGCGCATCGGATCTTTTGAACAAATTTGGCGATGATACAGTGCGGATTGTAACGGTAAGCTTGTTCGTACAGGAGACGCTCTATGTCGCGGCGCGGTAGAATTCCAGTTGGAACGTCACCTTTCCAGTCACTCTGACCCGATGGGGAACTTCCGGTTCGATCAGCGCGAAGTTTCCCGCCTCGACCGTCAGACCTTCGTCCGGACGGCCTTCAAGAATGTAGTCGATCGAGCCTGCGCTCACGACGGCTTTGGCCCAGACACCGGCCTTTGTGCGGTGATGCTTTTGCAGCGCCTCCGGCACCGTTTCCTCGGTGAAGACCGGCGATGTGCTATAGCGCATCAATCCGTCGGGAATTACGTTCAGCATGATCTCATCTCGCCGTCCCCCTGATCAGAATGCCCCAGACACCCGCAACGCACAAAATTACGAATTTCAGCAATTCCGCCGCGATGAATCCGAAATGCAGACTGCTTGGCGCAACCGGCTCCCCGGCAATGATCCGCACTGTTCTTTCCTCAAGCGTCGGCATGATCAGAATTTCCTGGCCCAGAAAAATCGCAACGGGCAGCAGAAAAAGCAGGAGAACCGCCCCCCTGGCCCACACCAGTGCCGAGACGGTGACTGCGCCGGCAAACAGCCATTCCGCTCCCGAGAGCCAATCGAACTGCGCGCGCCCAACCTGCAACAAGGCCTGCATCGGCAGACCGGGCGCTTGAAACTTTGCCGTCGCCGCGATCATGTTTCCGCCGAGAGAGAGGCCGGCCCAGATCAGGGCGACGGCTGCCGCAATGCCCGTGAGGTGTCGCATCTGCTTGCCCATGATATATTATGCATTTTAAATACGTATTTAAAAATACCCTGTCAACACCGCCGGCAACGTTCTGAAAAAACCATTACAATCAAGGTCACGATTTTGACCATCATGCGCGTCAGTGTATTGTTCACGCCCAAACCGGGCGCCGCAAAATCCAGGCGGAGATTATTGCCGATGACACAGACCTTCAAAACCTGGTCACCAAGATCGCGACATCGGAGGCCGGTTCACGCTGTTTTGGCATTCTTCCTATCCATCCTCGGTATTACTGCAACGCAGTCGGAACCGGCGAAACCTCCCGTCATTGCCTCGGGACAAAAGGTCGAGATGTCCTCTGGGCTTATCGCCGGCCTGTCTGCCTACGGCCTGGAATCGGTCGAGATCGTATCGTGGTCGCCGGACGGTACCCGTGTCGCGACTGCAGGCGGAAGTGCTGTTGCCCAAATCTGGGACGCCGAAACCGGCCGCCGGACGGCCGTTCTCTACGGGCATACGGAACATATTCAGGCCCTCACCTGGTCGCCGGACAGCGCGCGGATCGCGACCAGCGCCGACAGCGAAACGATCCGGATCTGGGATTCCCGCACCGGTCACCAGATCGGACAGGCCGAAATCGACCGATACTCTTCAAAGGCCCTGGACTGGTCGTCGGACGGCCGATTCCTTGCCACAATAGTATCGGGTGGCGTGATAATCTGGAATGCGAAGAGTGAAGCGATCGCCGGGTTTCAGGCGACGTTTTCGACAGCACAGTCTCTTGCGTGGTCGCCGGACGACACGATGCTGGCGGCTGCTACGACGAACTACCTTACACAACCTTACGGCCGCGATATCCTTATCTGGACCCCGGTTGACGGCAAGCTTCACGCCACATTGAAAGGGCACTCCGGGGAGATAAATTCGCTAAGCTGGTCACCGCGCGGCACGAAACTGGCGAGCGGGTCGACAGACGGAACGGCGAAGATATGGGACGCAAAAACAGGCAAGCCGGTCCTGCAGATCGAATCCTTCGACAAGGAAACCAAACAGGGACTGAGCTGGTCGCCGGACGGCAAACGCCTTGCCGTCTCGGCGCCCGGGAATGAAACGCAGATCTGGGATCCCGATACGGGCGCACAAATTGCGCGAATGTCGGTCGAAGGCGCAAAACATGACAACTCGGGCGTCAAATGGTCACCGGACGGCAAGCGGATCGCCATCGCAAACGATGAGGGTGAGGTCCATGTATGGAAAACCGGGCAATACAAATTGCAAACCGTCCTGACCGGGCATGAATACGGTGTCAACGCAATCGCGTGGTCCCCGGACAGCACACGGATCGCTTCCGGGTCCAATGATGACACCGCCCGTATTTGGGACGCCGAATCGGGAACCTCACGCGCGATACTGACCGGCCGGGCACATTCGGTTGACCGTGTCGCATGGTCGCCGAACTCCGAGCACGCCGCGGCCGCCCTGCACGACGGCAGTATCATTGTCTGGAATGTTGCGACAGGACGCCCCCTGCACCGGCTGGAGGGGCACAGGGCGGAGATACTCGTTGTGGCCTGGGCGCCCGATGGCCGACGACTGGCCAGCAGCGACCGCAAAGAGTCGAATTTCGTATGGGATACGCAAACCGGTCAGCAAATCGCCGCGATTCGCGGCCATTCAAACGACATCCTGTCGATCGCATGGTCGCCGGACGGAACCCGCCTCGCGACCGGTTCGTATGATGATACGGCCCGCCTTTGGGACCCGACGACCGGTGCACAGACCGCGCTCCTGTCCGGTCACACCGACAGTGTCAGAGACGTGGCCTGGTCGCCCGACGGTCGCCATGTCGCGACGGCGGGTTATGATTCCGTCGTACGCATCTTCGATGCCGGGACCGGAGAGGAGATCGCCCGCCATGAGGACCATGAGGACAGTGTTCTCAACGTCGGTTGGTCACCGGACGGCACGCTTCTGGCAAGTGCGGCGGAAGACGGTTCGGTGCGGCTTTGGGATGCCGAAAAAAAAACCGTCTCGAAAGTCATATGTTGCTCGGTCGACCTCACCGCACCGCTCGCCTGGGCACCGGACGGGTCCCATCTGGCCTCCTCGGCCGATGCTCGTGTAGTACTGTGGAATCGCGCCACTGGCAGCATTATCCCGACAGAATCCCGCCATTCCCACTATCCGGAATTTCTTGTCTGGTCGCCGGACAGCGAGTTCATCGCAGCCGGTTCGTTGTTTGCGCCGGCAAAGGTCTTCGGCGTGAAATATGGCTGGCGCGTGCGGGGTTTCAACGAAGGCTCGCGTCTTTTCAATTCCCTGGCCTGGAATCGGGACGGAAACCTGATCCTGACCGGCGACAGCAATGGCCTGACGGAAAGCTGGACGACATTCGGCGAACCGCGAAAGGTTTTGCTCTACGACCGAGACGGTCGGTGGGTCTCCTGCGACTGGACGACGTCATCCTGTCAACGCAATGACGACGGCGCGCTGTTGCAGGCGGTTCGCGCGGGCGGATTGGAGACGATCACCATGCCCGAAGCGATTTCCTCAAAGAAATAGACGCTGGCGGTTACCGGAATGTCAGGGCACCAGGTCTCCGAACACCATGAAGCGCGCGCCCGTTCCTTCGGCAATGAGCGTCCAATGGCTGAAATCACTCTCGCTTGTGCATGTGTTTCCGCGGCCGTGAAAGATCAATCTGATCTGTGTCGCGGTTTTCCCGTTCAATATCGCCGGACCATTCAAGCGCCACTCCTTGTAGAGCACCGGACCGCCCGCCCCGGTCCGCACGGTCCCGTCATGCAGATCGACATGAAACTGTTCGATCTCCCGGGGTACGGGAAATACGATTGTTCCCTGTAACACGCCTTTATCGGCGAAGTTGAATGTCCAACGACCCGCTCCGAACGCCGTCTCCAGCGAAAAACCGTAAAAATCCCCGGAATCGTCATAACTCGGAACCGGCAAACCCTCGATATCGAATTCGGGCGACGCCAGAGACGCCATGCCGTCAAATCGGATCGCCGCAAGGACATCGCGCTCATACGGCTCGATAATGCCTGTCCTCTCAAAACGGTAGCCGGCGTCGGCACAACAGGCACAAGAGCGGGCGTGACCGGCACTGCCGATAGTCATGAGCGCAAACAGCGCCAGTCCGACAGAGAATCGAACCATGCCTCGCGTCCGGTCATTTGGGACGATTGATGTCCGCATCCTGTTTCCAATGTTCACGATCGGCAAACAGCGTAGTCCCCGATGGATCAGCAGGCAACAAGCGCGTCATTGGAGGTCGGCAAGGCCTGAAATCGTGTAGATCGCGGTCTCGTGGTCATGTCCTTTCAGCACTTCCCGGGCCACAGGCGGCAGGCCTTCGTTCACCTGCTCGGCAAATTCCCCGGATACCAGCACCGGTTTGCCATGTTTTACGCACAATCCCTCAATCCGGGCGGCAATGTTGACCGCCTGTCCAAGAACGGTGAAATCCAGTCGGGTCTTTGAACCGATATTGCCGTAAAGCACTGTGCCGAAATGCAATCCAATGCCGAATGCCAGACCAAGCGGCGGATCCTGGTTTCCGGCGCTCTCAAGCGCCTGGCGCGCGGCAGCAAGCCCCCTCTCGCACGCCCCTGCCACATCCACACCGTCATCGTCCGTCGGGAAGATTGCAAGAACACCGTCGCCGATGAATTTGAGGACCTCGCCACCATTGCCTTCAACAGCTTCAGCAACGATCTCGAAATACCGATTTGCCAGCGCCAGGGTTTCGTTCGCGGAAAGTCGGGCGTTGAGACCGGTCCAGTCGCGGATATCGCTGACAAGGACAGCCGCGTCGATCGTCTCGATATCGCCGCGCGTGATCCGGCCGTCGAGTACGCGCCGACCCGTCCGCGGGCCGAGATAGGCTTCCGCGACAGCAACAGAAATGTTTCGGGAACGATAGACTTCCGTAATCGGTGCAAGCACGGATGCAATCCGCTTGAAGCGCGCAAGATCGGCTTCCGAAAATCCTGATGTGGAATCCGTCGTAAAGACCAGGTTCGCGGACGCGCCGTCCAGCAGAAACAGCGGCAGGCCATAATAGTCCGTCCCGCCCTGAGCCTTGAGTTCGTGCAGGATATTGTGGTCGCGCCCGGACAGTTCATCGGCGAGCTTCACCCGGAAAGGCGCCCGGGTTCGTCCGATGATTTCAAGCGGGCTGCCGATATATCCCGAGCGTCCTTCCAGGCCGTGCGCGGCCTGAATGCGCCGCACCTCAACCCGATCCCGCTCCCACATTGCGGTCACGGCCGCGACCAACGGATGCAACGTTCGCATGGACAGGCGCACGCGCCAGACCGGGGCGTCGGCCGCATACATTTTCTCACCGAGACAACGCGTCAGATCGTAGATGTCGGGCAACAAACGGCCTTCCTCCAGGAGCCATTCGATGATCGGGCCGGCGTCCCATCCGGTCGGTTGCGTGTCGTTCGGTGTTTCGGACATGGCGTGTCAGGGTCTGTGGACAGTCAGCTTATATCGGGTGCATCAGCAAAGTAAGCACTCGGTCAGGCAATTACACCGGGCACCGGGACGCAGCCGAGCGACGCCGTTGCATCGCCAGCCCGCCGGGTTTAAGACCGGACAACACCAACAGACCGGGATTGCCATGTCCTTCATTCCCCAGGAAATCATCCGCAAGAAACGCGACGGCGGCACGCTTTCGGCCGGCGAAATCCAGGCCTTCGTTGCAGGCCTGACAAGCGGTGCCGTCACCAATGAACAGGTTTCGGCGCTTGCCATGGCCGTATTCTTTCGCGGAATGGACCTCGACGAACGGGTGGCGCTCACACTCGCGATGCGGGATTCCGGCAGCGTGATGCACTGGGAGGGATTCGACGGACCGATTGTCGACAAACATTCGACCGGCGGCATCGGTGACAACGTTTCCCTGATGCTGGCGCCGATGCTGGCTGCCTGCGGATGTTACGTACCGATGATTTCCGGGCGCGGGCTCGGGCATACCGGCGGCACCCTCGACAAACTCGATTCGGTTCCCGGCTATCAGACCAATCCGGACAATATTCTGTTTCGTGACGTGGTCACCGGAACCGGTTGCGCAATCATTGGCCAGACGGACGATCTCGCGCCGGCCGACCGGAAATTCTATGCCATCCGCGACGTCACCGGAACGGTGGAATCCCTCGATCTGATAACGGCGTCGATCCTGTCAAAAAAGCTGGCCGCCGGACTCGAGGCCCTGGTTCTCGACGTCAAATGCGGTTCCGGGGCCTTCATGGCGACGCGCGACGACGCCATTGGGCTTGCCGAAAGCCTGGTCCGGGTCGCCAACGGAGCGGGCACAAAAACAGTGGCCCTGTTGACCGACATGGACCAGCCGCTCGCCAACGCGGCCGGCAATGCGCTGGAGGTACAAGCTGCGGTCGATTTCCTCACCGGCGCCGTCGCCCGGGACCGCCTGTTCGACGTCACCGTGGCACTGGGTGGCGAATTGATGGCAACGACCGGCCTCACACCGACGCCCGAAGAGGGAAGAGCCAGACTGGAAGCCTGTCTGACAAGCGGCGCCGCCGCGGAGCGGTTCGCGCAGATGATCGCCGGACTGGGCGGCCCGGCGGATTTTCTGGAGAAATCCGCGCAGCATCTCCCGGCGGCGAATGTGATCAAACCGGTTTTCGCCCGCGATTCGGGATATGTCGCCCGCATCGACACTCGTGCCATAGGCATTGCCGTGATCGAACTCGGTGGCGGCCGCCGCAATGTCAGCGACAGGATCGATCCATCGGTCGGATTTTCCGGTCTCGCCCGGATCGGCGAGGCGGTTGGCCCGGATCGACCGATCGGTACGGTTCATGCCGCCTCCCGGGCCGATGCTGAACGGGCCGAGCAAAGCCTGCTGGCGCTCTATCACGTCGAAAACGGGCCTGTATCAGCGAATTCGGTTATTCTGGACAGAATTTCAGGATAGAAGCATCCTCCGATTCGACGAGTGAGCCCGCCAGAGCTTTTCCTGTTCAGACGGAATCGGCTGAACAGATATGAATGGGGGGCAGCAGGAGCAGAGCCATGGCGCGCGCATTCTTATTCGTGCTGGATTCCTTCGGGATCGGAGGCGCACCGGACGCCGCCGCTTTCGGCGATGCCGGATCCGACACGTTCGGACATATCGCTGCGGCCTGTGCCGAGGGACACGCCGACAAGACCGGTCTGCGCCAGGGGCCGCTGACCCTGCCGAACATGGATCGACTCGGCCTCGGCCTGGCATCACAGGCGTCCAACGGCGCGCTGCCTCCGGGCTTTTCGCAGAACCCAGAGATTTCGGGTCTCTGGGGCTTCGGGTCGGAGCGATCCAGGGGCAAGGACACACCGTCGGGCCACTGGGAGATTGCCGGCGTACCGGTCGCCTTCGACTGGGGGTATTTTCCCGACACGGAGCCCACATTTCCTTCCGATCTGATTGCCGCCTTTGTGGACAAGGCGAACCTGCCCGGCATCCTCGGCGACAAACGGGCATCGGGAACGGAAATCATCGCCGAACTGGGTGAAGATCATGTCAGAACCGGCAAGCCGATCTGCTACACCTCGGCCGATTCCGTTTTCCAGATCGCTGCGCACGAAACCCATTTCGGCCTGGAACGGCTCTACGAAATCTGCAGGATCGCCCGTGGGCTCGTCGATCCGCTGTCGATCGGTCGGGTGATCGCGCGACCGTTCACCGGTGACAATGCAGCGGACTTCGTGCGGACGGCCAACCGCCGCGACTATTCGGTGACACCGCCGGAACCGACCGTGCTCGACCGGCTGACGGATGCCGGAAGAACCGTGATCGGTGTTGGCAAGATCTCCGACATCTTTGCCCATTGCGGGGTCGGCGACAGCCGCAAGGCGGCCGGCAACGATGCGCTGATGGACACGACGCTGTTGGCCATGGACGATGCTGTCGACGGGGACCTTGTATTCACGAATTTTATCGACTTCGATTCGCTCTACGGTCATCGCCGCGATGTCGCCGGGTATGCCGCAGCGCTGGAGGCGTTCGATGCCAGGCTTCCGGAAGTTGCTGCCAAGCTCCGCCCCGGCGACATGGTCATTCTCACCGCCGATCATGGCTGCGACCCGACCTGGACCGGAACCGATCACACCCGCGAAAACGTGCCGATTCTCGCCTATGGTCCGGCGATCGAACCGGGTACGGTGGGCGGGCGATCGACATTTGCCGATATCGGCGAGACGATCGCGGATCATCTCGGTATCGAGCCGGGACGACACGGCACAAGCTTTCTCCCGAGAGGTCAATCATGACTGTTCCAAGATTTTCCGCGACCGACAACCCAGACCCTGCCGCACTCGGCGAGGCCTTTGCCCGCGACGGCGTGCTGGTCATCGAAGATTTTGTCGACAAACCGGCCCGCGATAATCTGAAACGCCGGATCGCCGACCTGGTCGAGACCTTTGATCCCGACACGGTCAGGACGGTTTTTTCGACCACCAAACAAAGCCATGCCGCCGATAATTATTTCAAGGGGTCCGGCGACACGGTCCGGTTTTTCCTCGAGGAAGGCGCATTCGATGACCACGGCGTTCTCCTGAAACCCAAAGACCGGGTGCTGAACAAGATCGGTCATGCCATGCATGACCTCGATCCGGTGTTCAGCGCGTTTTCCCGCACCGAGGCCCTGTCCGATCTCGCATACGGTCTTGGTCTGACCGATCCGGGACTGGTGCAATCGATGGTGATCTTCAAACAGCCGGAGATCGGCGGCGAGGTCACCCTGCATCAGGACGCAACCTTTCTCCACACGGAGCCGGTTTCGGTGACGGGCTTCTGGTTCGCCCTTGAAGATGCCGATGAATCGAACGGCTGCCTCTACGCGCTGCCGGGAGCGCATCGGCAGGGGCTGAAGGAACGGTTCCATTATACTGACAATGACACTCTCGCCATGAGCCCGGTCGACCCTGTGTCGTTCGATACAGACACCGCCGTCCCGCTGGTTGCTCCCGCAGGCACCCTGGTCGTGCTGCACGGTCTCTTGCCGCACCGCTCCGGTCCGAACCTCAGCAAGCGCTCACGCATGGCCTACACACTGCATGTTGTCGACCGGGCTGCCGAATGGGCCGAAGACAATTGGTTGAGGCGGGCGCCGGAAATGCCGTTTCTCGGTTTTTCCGAATGATCCCGAAAGCCGAGATCCACGTTCACATCGAGGGCACTGCCCATCCGGACCTGGTGCGGAAATATGCCCGCAAACACGCAATCAGCCTCGACGGCCTGTTCGACGAGTCCGGCTCCTATGCCTGGCACGATTTCACCAGTTTCATTGCAGCCTACGACCGCGCCGCATCCGTATTCCGTACCGAGGAGGCGATATGCGATCTAGCCCGCGATTATGCACGGCGGTGCGCGGCCGAGGGCACGCTTTACCTGGAAGTGTTTGCTTCGCCGGACCATGCGGCCGAAGCCGGTCTATCCTATACGGCCTATGTGGACGGGCTCGATGCCGGATTTGAAATGGCGGAAAGCGAAACCGGCATCCTCACCCGTATCATCATTGTCGGCGTGCGCCACCTCGGCGCGGCAGCGGTTGCCGAAGCCGCCCGTCTTGCCGCCGCAGATCCGCATCCCCGCGTCACTGGTTTCGGCATGGCAGGCGACGAACGGTTCGGGCACCTGAAGGATTTCGCAGGCGCCTTTGCCATAGCGCAGGAGGCGGGACTCGGCCTGACGGTGCATGCCGGCGAACTTGCCGGGGCCAACAGCGTCCGCGCCGCCCTCGACCATCTGCCGGTCGCCAGGATCGGGCATGGCGTGCGGGCGATCGAGGATCCGGACCTGGTGCGCCGGCTCGCCGACGAGCGCATCGTCCTGGAAATCTGCCCCGGCTCCAACGTCGCGCTTGGCGTTTTTGCAGACCTCGCCATGCATCCGATCAGGCACCTGATGGAGGCCGGCGTCCCGGTGACGCTCAATTCCGATGACCCGCCGTTCTTTCGGACCAGCATCGGCGCGGAGTATGGCGAAACGGCAAAAACACATGGATTGACCAACGACGATCTGGTCGAAATCACCCGGACATCGATCAAATCCGGCTTCCTGGACGAGGCGAGCAAAACCGGATTGCTGGCGCGCCTGACGCAGCCTTGATGCAATCCCGTCTTTCAATCTTCACGAAATTTGGTAATGATCGCAATTTGGCGAACATGAGACAATCATGACCGACGTCACCAATCGCAGCACCCATATCCGGCTTACCTCGCACCCGAGCACGGACACACCGACACGGTTCCCGATCCATTGGGGAGCGGAGGATCCGCTGGAGCGCGGGCCTGTCGTCGGCTCGGTGACCGAACCGGCGGACCGCAATGCGATCGGCACCCATGGCGGCGCCTATTCGCTCTATCGCGCCCTCGCGGTTTCCTCCGGCACCCTCAATCCGATCCAGCGGCCCGACCTGCACAATACCGCGCCGGTCACCGATATCGGCCCCTACCCGCAATGGCTTGATCCGGAGAAGATCGTTTCGCTGGATCCATGGGGACACAAGGTTGCCGAAGTTTATGGCGACCTGATTGCCGAAGGCGTCGACATTCGCCCGACCATCGCCATCACCAAGGCGCGGCTCGATATGGTCGAGTTGAAACAGGCGGTCGGCAGCGGCCGGTTGACGGTCGACGGCGACATCGTCAACGAGACCGGCGAGGTTTCCGTCCTGAAAGCCGCGATCGATCCGGTCTGGTATCTGCCCGGCCTCGCGAAACGGTTCGAAATCGACGAGGACCTGCTGCGCCGGACCCTGTTCGAACAGACCGGCGGCATGTTTCCGGAACTGGTTACCCGTCCGGATGTTTCCGTGTTCCTGCCGCCGATCGGGGGGATCACGATCTACGTTGTCGGCGATCCGGCCGGTCTGACCGATTCGAAAACGCCGCTGACCTGCCGCGTCCACGACGAATGCAACGGATCCGACGTATTCGGATCCGACATCTGCACCTGCAGGCCCTATCTCGTGCACGGGATCGAGGAATGTGTGCGTTCGGCACAGGCGGGCGGCAGCGGGCTGATCGTCTACAATCGCAAGGAAGGCCGGGCGCTCGGCGAGGTCACCAAGTTCCTGGTCTACAATGCCCGCAAACGCCAGGAGGGCGGCGATTCCGCCGCGACTTATTTCGAGCGCACCGAATGTGTTGCCGGCGTTCAGGACGCCCGCTTCCAGGAATTGATGCCCGACGTGCTGCATTGGCTCGGCATCACCCGGATCGACCGCTTCATTTCCATGTCGGACATGAAGTATGATGCGGTCACGGGGTCCGGCATTTCCATCGGAGAGCGGGTTTCGCTGCCCGACGACCTGATCCCAGACGACGCCAAGGTGGAAATGGAAGCGAAAAAGGCGGCGGGCTACTTCACGCCGGACGGCGCTCCGACACAATCCGATCTCGATGACACGGTCGGACGTCCCCTCGACAAATACTGAGCCGAAAAATGAATGAAGCCGATGCAGCACAAAGTCTGCTGAGCGCGCGCGCCGTGCGCAGCCGTGCCCGCACACTGTTCTCCCTCGGGCGCGCCGGCAAGCTCGACCATTTCGATATCGACCTTGGCAAACTCGGCGAAGCGGCCCGGCTGGTTGCCGCAATCACCCGCGACCATTATCCGGATCTCGCGGTGCCATTTCACGCCCGCTGGCGCCATATCGAGACCGGCGGCATAGACCGCTGGGGCGCGATTGCCGGCGCCCTCGACCCGAGTGACGCCCGCGCCTATGGCCGTGCGGCGTTCGATCTGGCCATTGTCAGCGTTCTGCTCGATGCCGGCGCGGGCGCGAAATGGTCGTATTTCGAGGCCGCGAGCGGAAACACCTATGCTCGATCCGAGGGACTGGCGGTGGCGAGCGTCGACATGTTTCGGTCCGGCCTGTTCTCAAACCGTCCGCTCGACCCGTTGCGGGCGGATGCAACGGCGCTGGTCGATCTCGGCAGCGACGAACTCGCGTCCGGGTTTCAGGTCACCGACGACAATCCGCTGGTCGGCCTTGAAGGGCGCTGCGACCTGCTGGCCACCCTCGGCGAAACCGCGCTGGAACGGCCGGACCTGTTTGCCCTGGAGGATGATCCCCGCCCGGGCGGACTGTTCGACGCGATTGTGGCCAGGGCCTCCGGGCAAGGAGCGGTATCGGCGGAACAGATCCTGGCGCTGGTGCTTGACGGACTTGGCCCGATCTGGCCGGGCCGAACCGAACTCGGCGACATCTCCCTCGGCGATACCTGGCCCTGCGCCAAGGTCGAGACCGCGGACCAGACGAACGGATTGATGCCGCTGCACAAACTTTCGCAATGGCTCTCCTATTCCCTGATCGAGCCGCTGCAATGGACCGGTGTCGACGTCGTCGATATCGACGGTCTGACCGGTCTGGCGGAATATCGCAATGGCGGTCTGTTCCTCGATACCGGAGTCCTGAAACTTCGGGACCCCGACGCCGCCAATGTCGCGCACAAGCCCGGCGATCCGCTCATTGTCGAATGGCGGGCGCTGACCGTGGCATTGCTTGATGAAATCGCCCAGCCCGTGCGGGATCTGCTCGGCGTCTCGGAAAAGGATTTCCCGCTGGCGCGTATATTGGAAGGCGGCACCTGGGCGGCGGGACGCAAGCTTGCAAACGAACGACGTCCCGGCGGCGACCCGCCCTTGATGATCGAGAGCGACGGGACAGTGTTCTGAAGCCGGATGCACCACCCTTTGACCTGCGTCGCCGGCCTGCGATCCGGCTTCCCTTCTCCCGATCATGCAATTGATCCGTGGACGCAGGGCCCGACACCTTGATCGCCGGGCGCTCAAGCCTTCCAACCCAAACCAATCGCGGATATGGTCGCCCTCAGTTTGAGAAATCGGAAAAGGGCGCAAGCGAGCACCATGGACAATGTCGTCGTCATCAATCATCCGCTGGTCCAGCACAAATTGACGATCATGCGCAAACGCGACACGTCGACAGGCAGTTTCCGCCGCCTGTTGCGCGAGATCTCCACGCTTCTATGTTACGAAGTCACCCGCGACCTGGAAATGGTCAATACCCGCATCGACACGCCGCTATGCGAAATGGAAGCGCCGACACTGGCCGGAAAGAAGCTTGTGTTCGCCTCCGTGCTGCGCGCGGGCAACGGTCTCCTGGAAGGTATGCTTGACCTGGTGCCTTCGGCGCGGGTCGCCCATGTCGGCCTGTACCGCGATCCGAAAACCCTGGTCGCTGTCGAATATTACTTCAAGGCACCGGAAGATCTCGGCGATCGGCTGACCGTCGTCGTGGATCCGATGCTTGCGACGGCCAATTCGGCCATCGCCGCCGTCGACCGGTTAAAGGAACGTGGCGCCAAGGATATGCGGTTCCTGTGCCTGCTGGCAGCACCGGAAGGCATTGAACGGTTCACAGGCGCACATCCGGACGTGCCGGTCTATACCGCCTCCATCGACAGCCATCTCAACGAAAAAGGCTACATCATTCCGGGCCTCGGCGACGCCGGCGACAGGATGTACGGCACCAAATAGAAGCACATTTGCACATGCGTGAAAGCTCCATGCGGGTTCGGCTCAAGGTCTGCTGCATTTCTTCGGCGGCCGAAGCCCGCATGGCGGTCAAGGCGGGTGCCGACGCACTTGGTCTGGTTGGGGCCATGCCGTCCGGGCCGGGCGTGATCAGCGATAACGCCATAGCCGACATTGCCCGCGCGGTGCCGCCCCCGGTCGCCTCGGTTCTATTGACCAGCCGGACCCGGGCCGACGCCATCGCCGACCACGCACTCGAAGCCGGCGTCAATGTTGTGCAAATTGTTTCTCATATCGACCGAGACGAATATTCGCGCCTGCGCCAACGTCTGCCCGGCCTCCGCTTCCTTCAGGTGATCCATGTCGAGGACGGGGGGGCAATCGACCTCGCCAGGTCCTATGAAAAGGTCGCCGATGCGCTACTGCTCGATTCCGGCCGACCCGGCCAGGCCGAGCTTGGCGGCACGGGACGCACGCATGATTGGGACATAAGCCGCGCCCTGGTGGCCGCCACGACTGTTCCGGTTTTTCTCGCCGGTGGCCTCAATGCGCACAATGTCGGCGAGGCGATACGCGCCGTGCGACCTTTCGGGATCGACGTCTGCAGCGGATTGCGCACGGATGCGAGGCTTGATGCGGACAAACTGGCGGATTTTGTCCGCGCGATCGCAGCTGCCTGAAATTTATTGGTCAATTTGACGGAAAAACACTTTTTCGATCCGAATCATGCAAAAATTTTCAGCGTAACAGACAAATCATCAGACTCTCGGTATCGCCTGTCACATTGATTTCGGTTTCCTGCCCGTTTTTCTACCTGTGGGAAATATCCATAGTAAAAACACGCAGAGATTTATATGGCTTTGTCGCGGTCGACTTGTATACTTGATGGTTCCGCCATCGTCGGAAACTGCGGCAACAAAAAAAACAATCACAAATTCAGGAAACGCTTTTAGGGAGAATGCCCAATGAATGGTCGTTTTTTTGCGTCAGCCGTGCTGGCTGCCGGACTGCTGATGTCCCCGTCACTCGGGGTCGCCGGCCCGAACAAGGTCTCGGGCCCCGGAGCCGATCCGGCCTGTTTCGCACCATGGGACAAGGACATCGGGTATTTCCAGTGGGACAAACGCGACGGCCCGCACAAGATCGCCGTCGTTAACGGGTTTGTCGGAAACACCTGGCGGATCCAGATGATCCAGACGGCCAAGGCCTACGCTGAACAACCGGAAGTTGCCAAACAGATCGAAGAATTTAAAGTCGTTTCCACCGGCACCGACGTTGCCGCCCAGCTCGGAGCGATCGAGGATTTCATCAACCAGGGCTTCGACGCAATCGTCACCATCGCCGTATCGCCGGAAGGATTCGACCGGGTCATTCGCCTTGCCGACCGAAACGACGTCGTTCTGGTGCCGTTCGACAATGTCCTGGATACCGACAAGGTCATGCAGGTCAACGAAGACCAGCTCGAAATGGGCCGTATGTACGGCCGCTGGCTTACAAAACAGCTCGGCGACACAAAATCCGGCAAAATCCTCGAAGTGCGCGGATTGCAGGGCAATTCGGTTGACCGGGATCGCCATATCGGCTTCCGGGAGGTCTTTGAATCCACCGGTGACTGGGACATCGTCGAAGTGATCGGGAACTGGGATGACGGCACCGCACAAAAGGTCACAGCCGATGCCATTGCGGTTCACGGCAAATTCGAAGCCGTCGTGGTCCAGGGCGGAACGACGGGCGCGGTTCGCGCCATGCTCGACGCCAATCATCCGCTTGTGCCGATCGCCGGCGAATCCGAGAACGGATTCCGCAAACTCCTGGCGGAACATGGTCCCAAGGGCCTGAAGGGCATTTCCATCGGCCAATCACCCGGCATGGTCGCCATCGCCATGAAAGCCGCGTTGGCCGCGCTCGACGGCAACGTCATGCCGCAATTGATTTCGGTTCCGATTCCATTCTCCGAATATTCGCAACTGGAAGCCGGCAAGAACTTCTGGCCGGATCTGACCGACAATTTCTTCACGGTGAACGAATTTCCGCCTTGCGGCGTCAACATCACCGCGCGGGAAATCATGGCCAAGAGCGCTGACAACGTGAAATAGCCGGACCTGCATCCAGCCGCCCCCTGCCATCCTTCCGGCAGGGGGCGGTTGTTTCCGTTGACCTCTTCCGCCGGTACCAGATCGTCTCCATGACTCTCACTCCGCCTTCCGAGTCGCAATCGTCCGCTCCGCACATTGCCCTGCATAATGTCAGCAAACATTATGGCGGCGTCACCGCGCTCGACAAAGTCGATTTCTCCTGTGCGCTCGGCTCGATCCACGCCGTTCTCGGCGAAAACGGCGCGGGAAAATCCACCCTGATCAAGATCATGTCCGGTGTTGTCCAGCCCGACGCGGGATCGATCAACCTCGCGGGAAACCCGGTAGACCTGCCAAATCCGGCCGCAGCGAACAACAAGGGCATCGTCTGCATTTTCCAGGAATTGTCTCTGCTTTCCGACTTGTCGGTCGCCGACAATATCTCCATCGCCGACCCTCCGCGACGCTTCGGGCTGATCGATGCAAAGGCGCAGAGATCGCGGGCCGAAGAGCTTCTGGCCCGCATCGGCTGTGAGGATGTCAATCCGCTTTCGCGGGTGCGCGACCTGCCGCTGTCGCGTCGACAGATGGTGGAAATCGCCAAGGCGCTGGCAAAGGATCCGACTGTCCTCATCCTGGACGAAGCCACCTCGGCCCTGACCGCAGCAGATGTCGACAGGGTGTTTGAGATCCTGCGGCAATTGCGCGACGACGGCCTGTCCATCCTCACCATCTCTCACCGCATGCATGAAATCGAGGCGGTCGCCGACATGTGTTCGGTGTTTCGCAACGGCCGCCATATCGAAACCTTCAAGCAGGGCGACCAGTCGGCTGACGCCATCGTTCAAATGATGATCGGCCGCGAAATCTCCGCGCATTTTCCGCCAAAACACGAGGTCGCGGCGCGCGATCCGGTGCTCGAGTTGCGCAACCTGTCCTGGGAACAGCGCCTGCGCGGCATCGACCTCACGGTGCGCAGAAATGAAATTGTCGGCCTCGGCGGGCTTGACGGCCAGGGTCAGAAAGATCTTCTGCTCGGGCTTTTCGGAGTACTGAAAGGCATGACAGGTGACGTCCTGATCGACGGCAAACCGGTGCGTATCGGCTCGCCGGTCGATGCCAAGCGACCGGGCAATGACATGGCCCTGATCCCCGAGGATCGCAAGACCGAAGGTTTGTTGCTGCCGATGTCGATTTCGGACAATCTGGTGGTTGCGTCTCTCGATCAATTGTCGCATGGCCCGTTCGTGGATTCCCAGGCGGCGAGCCAGGCGGTCGACGAGGCCGTCGAACGCATGCAGATCAAAGTCGGATCGCCCAAGGACCCGGTTTCCACATTGTCGGGCGGCAATCAGCAGAAGGTCGTGATCGCGAAGTGGCTGATGACCAAACCGCGGATCATCCTGCTCAACGATCCCACCAGAGGCATCGATGTCGGGACCAAACAGGAAATCTACAGGCTCCTGCGCGAACTTGCCGACGAGGGCGCCTCGATCCTGTTTTATTCCACGGACTACGAAGAACTGATCGGCTGCTGTGACCGGGTCGCGGTCATGTATGACGGTCAAATCGTCCGGGAACTGGAGGGCGATGAAATCACCGAACATGCAATCATTGCCAGCGCCCTGAACATCGGCGACGAAGAGGAAGCGACGGTATGACGACACGGAACGCCGCAAGCGACCTGCGAATCCGCGCCTCCCAGAATGCCGGGCTGATAACCGCCATCGGCATCTTCGCCCTGTTTTACATATTCTACAATCTCAATCATCCCAGGGGATTTTCGACCGCGGTCCTGATCCAGAACTCCAACGAGGTCTACGCACTGGCAATGGTCGGCATGGCGCAGACGGTGCCGGTACTGCTCGGAGGTCTCGACCTGTCCGTCGGAGCGATCATGACCCTGGTCAACTGCCTTGCAAGCCATGTGCTGAACGGCAGCCCGGCAATGATGGCGCTCGGCATGCTCCTGTGCATGGCGACGGGAGCGGCCTGCGGTTTCATCAATGGCTGCGTGGTCGTCTACGGCCGGATCCAGCCGATCATCGCAACGCTGGCGACCGGCGCGGTCTTCATCGGCCTTGCCCTGTTCCTGCGACCGAGCCCGGGCGGCGATGTTGACGGCGATCTTTCATGGGCCCTGACCAACGATCTGTTCGAACTCGCGGCAACCTATGGCTTTGCCGACAATGGCGAGGCCGCCTGGTTCCAGCCCATCGCCTGGATCCCAGTTCCCCTGCTCCTGCTTGTCCTGGTCGCCCTGTTCGTCTGGGTCCCGTTCGCACGCTCCGTTACCGGGCGCTCGGTCTATGCCATCGGCTCCGGCGAGGGGGCCGCCTACATGTCAGGCCTGAACGTCAACCGCGCCAAGATCGCGGCGTTTACGCTTGGCGGTTTCTTTGCCGGGCTCGGCGGGCTCTACCTGGCACTGCAGACCTCGTCAGGGAACGCCGATATCCCCCAGGCGGGGGCCTATACGCTCAATTCCATTGCCGCCGTCGTCATCGGCGGCACCTCGCTTCTCGGCGGCGTCGGATCGGCGATCGGCTCGATCTTCGGGGCGCTGGTCCTGCGCACGATTTCCTTCAATTTCCGGATCTTCGAGTTCGATCCCCTGTTGCAGCCGCTGTTTGAAGGCATCGTGCTTCTGGCCGCGGTCAGCCTCGGAGCGCTCAGGGTGCTGAGGGTCAAAAACACGCTCGAACTGTTCCGCTAGGAGACTTGCCGATGAGCCTTTCCACGGACACATCCTCTGCAGCGTCGCCCTTTCGCCTGACGCAGGAAAACAAGCCGATCGTCATTGCCAGCCTGTTCATTCTGGTGATCCTCGCCGTTGGCACGATCTACACATTAAGCACCCAGGGAACCGCGACACTGCTGTCGCCCACCTACCTCCTGCAGCAATTGCAGGTCGGGGCGTTCCTCGGCATTGTCGCCGCGGGCATGATGCTGGTGATCCTGCTCGGACACATTGACCTTTCGGTTCCGTGGACGCTGGCAGCAGCAGCGATGATGGCCACAGCCGTGGGGGGCCCGGCAGCGATTCCCGTCGGACTGGCCGTCGGCCTGATCGTCGGGCTGGTCAACGGGTTCGGGGTCGCTTACCTGCGGATCCCGTCAATGATCTTCACCCTTGGGGTCAACGCGGTGATGCGCGGCCTCATGGTCGCCCATACCGGCGGCTTCGCGCCGCAGACCGCGGCCACCGATCTCATGCAATGGCTGGCGGTTGGCAAAGTGCTCGGCATTCCGGTCGCGTTGCTGGTCTGGGCACTTGTCTCGATCTGTGCCGTACTGCTTCTCAATCGCACCGCACCGGGGCGCGCGATCTACGCGATCGGCAACAAGGAGGCTGCGGCCTACCTCGCCGGCATTCCGACCCGGGTGATCATCGTCACCGCCTTCGCGCTCTGCGGCATGGCCGCCGGGCTGGCGGGAACGCTGCTTGCGGGGTATTCGACCAAGGCCTATCAGGGCATGGGAGATGCCTATCTGCTGCCGGCAATCGCCTCGGTGGTCATCGGCGGCACCCACATTCTGGGCGGACGAGGCCGCTATCTCGGCACCCTGATCGGCGTCATCCTGATCGTCCTGTTGAATTCGGTCCTGTCGATCATGCAGATGCCGGAGGCGGGCCGGCAGGTCATCTATGGCAGCGTCATCATCCTTATGCTTCTGGTTTACGGGCGCGGCGAAAAGGTGACGCAATAAAGCCAGGCCCGGGAAGCGGCGAAAACGGAAGGACTGAGCATGTACACCGACACATTCGAAATCATCGACAAACGCTTCAAGCGCTACGCGCTCGGCAATGTGCATATGGAAACCCTTTACGAGGGCAGCCGCTGGGCCGAGGGGCCGGCCTATTTCGCCGCCGGAAAATATCTCCTGTGGTCGGACATTCCGAACGACCGGATCCTGCGATATGACGAAACCAGCGGCGCCGTGTCGGTTTTCCAACAGCCCTGCCGCAACCATAACGGCCACACGGTCGACCGTCAGGGCAGGCTCGTCTCCTGCGAACATCGCGGCCGCTGCATCTCTCGTGTCGAAATCGACGGATCGACCACCGAACTCGTGACCCACTATCAGGGCAAGCGCCTGAACTCACCGAACGACCTTGTCGTCAAATCCGACGGCACGATCTGGTTTACCGATCCGACCTACGGCATCGACGGGGATTATGAAGGTGACAAGGCAGACAGCGAGATCGGCTCCTTCGTCTATCGTTTCGACCCGGCAAGCGGAGCGCTCTCGGCCGTTGCGACCGACTTCGTCAAACCGAACGGACTGGCGTTTTCGCCGGACGAATCGAAGCTCTATATTGCCGATACCGGCGCATCCCATGTCGAGGACGGACCGCGGCACATCCGGGTTTTCGACGTCGTCGACGGCGAACGACTGACCGGCGGATCGGTGTTTGCGACCTGCACGAACGGCATGTTCGACGGCTTTCGCGTCGATGTGGACGGCAATATCTGGTCCTCGGCGGCGGACGGCGTGCATTGCTACACCCCCGAGGCCGACCTGATCGGCAAAATCATAACGGGCGAGGTGGTGGCCAATGTCGAATTCGGCGGCCGCAAGCGCAACCGGCTCTACATATGCGCAACAACGACCCTGCGGGCGGTCTATGTCAATACGCGGGCGGCGGTCTGACGCGTACGGACTTCGATCTGCCTCGGAACACCATCAGATTCCGACAATCTGCCCCCCGGCGGACGTGGCATCGGCCTCATCGTGGGTGACCAGCAAAACCGGGAGTTGCTCACTGCGGGCCTTTTGAAACACGAGGTCGCGGATCTTGCCGCGCCGATCCGGGTCAAGCTTGGAAAACGGTTCGTCGAGCAGCAGCGCCCGTGGCCTTGACAGCAGCATGCGCATCAGGGCGACGCGCGAGCGCTGGCCGCCCGACAGAGTTGACGGATCACGCTTGCCGAACCCCGCCAGCCCGACATCCTCCAGTGCCGCGTCGGCCATGTCCTTGCGCACCCGGCCGCGCACGCCAGGCGGGATCGCAAACAGAAGGTTCTGGCGGACAGAAAGATGCGGGAACAGGAGATCGTCCTGGAACAGGAGGCCGATCCTTCGGTCTCTGGCAGGCATTTCGGTTATGTCCGTACCGGACAAACGGACCCGGCCGTCGGCGGCGAAAATCGGATCGAGGAAGCCGCCGATAAAAGCAAGGAGCGTTGACTTTCCCGAGCCGCTTTCTCCGACGATCGTGACGATTTCACCCGGAGCGACCTGGCAGGAAACAGTGAGCAGACGTGTACCGGCAAGCGCGATGGAAACGGAATCCAGAACGAGGCCCTGTTCGTGCGAAGGCGGTTCCCCTGCGCCGCCGTTCGCGTCACGACAGGCCTGATCGCGCCGCTTCAGCATCACGCGCCAGCCCACAGGCCGCGGCGGCGGCGAAACAGAACGGCCGGAATGACGGCGGCGATAAGAAATCCCAGGAACGGCAGTACCATCTGCATCAACGCATAGGCTCCGATAATGCGCCTGTTGCCGCCAGACGAAAGGGCGACAGCTTCCGTGGTGATCGTCGCCCATCGGCCGCCGCCGATCAACAGGGTCGGCAGATACAGGCTGACGCTGATGGCAAACCCGACGGCAGCGGCCGTCAAGACCGACCGGAACAACATCGGCAGCCGTACCCGCCAGAAAACGGCACCGGCGCCGTGGCCTAGCGCGTTGGCGACCAGCCCGTAGCGACGATCCCAGGCCTTCCAGGGCTCGACAAGCGAAAAGAACATATACGGCAGAATGAAAACCAGATGCACCAGAACCAGCGCGGTCAGCGAGGAATCAAGTCCGGCTTTCAGGAAGTAGATCTGCAGACCGAACAGGAACGCGACCTGCGGCACAAGCAAGGGGGCATAAAGACCGACCAGCAGGGGCAGACCTAGGCGGGATCTGGCGGATGTGAGCTCTGCACGATTGCGGTCCCCCGCTTCAAGCGTGCCGAGCACAAGCGCGATACCGATCAGAACGGACGGCAGGCCGATGAGCAATGTTGCGTGCGCCGCCGCGCCGATCGTATTGGACTGGGCCATCCAGACCCGGGTCGACAGCATCGACGGCCAGATGTCGGGAAATCGCCAGGGGCCTGAGATCGACCAGGTCGCCATCAGGGCCAGCCCAACAGCCACGGCGGCCATGGATGCAAACATGAGCGCAGCGGCCGCCCAGCGAATAAGTGTGTCGCGGCGAAAGCGCCATCCGCGAACCAGGATTGCCCGGCAGATGCGGCCGGCGATCCATTCCAGGGTCAGCCAGACCAGAACCGCAAGCCCGGCGATCAGCAGTTGCAGCACAGCACCGGCAGATGCCTTCAGACGCAAAGAAAGATCCGGATCGTTCATCCATTCCACCAGTTGAACGGCAAGCGGCGGCGGCGTTGTCGGCCCGAGAATGATTGCAACGTCGACCACAGATACCGCATAGGCAAGAACCGCGAAAACCGGCAGCCGGATCTGCCGGTAGACCTGCGGAAAGATCACCAGGAGCCAACCGGCAACCCGGCCATACCCGAAGGATGCAGTGATCCAGCCGTCCCGCCTAAACTCGATTTGCGGCAGCGCCGCCAGGGCCATCAGAAACAGGAACGGAATTTCCTTGACGATCAGACCGGCGGTCATGGTCAGGCCAGCCGGATCGTGCACGGCAAGATAGTCGGGCGGGCGTGTGAAACCTGTCAGTTCCGGCGACAGCAATCGCATGATCCAACCGGAGGGCGCGATCAGAAAGGCGAGGCCAAGGGCCGCTGCGGCGTGCGGAATCGACAGCAGCGGCGACAACAGCCGGCGCGCGAACTGGCCAGGCCGGGTGCCGTGAAACGCGGCGAGAAACAGGGCCACGATAGCGACCGAACCGGCTGTCGCAAGAAGACCGGTCTTCAGACTGAGCAGGATCGACCGAGGCAATCCGGGCGTCGCGAACAGCTCAATCCAGGGCCTTACAGACAGATCATGAAAGCCGAGCCAGGGCAGATAGCCGAATGACGGCAACAAGACCCCGATCAGGCCCGCAAACACCGGAATGATCAGCAACAGTGCCAGAAATGCCGGGATGAGGGCCATGCCGATCGGGTCTATTCGTTGGCGACGTACCGGGCCTTCCAGGCTTTTTCAACCAAAGTCATCCAGGAAGGATGCGGCTCGGGCAGGACCGCGCCGAGTTCTGCCGGAGACAGCGTGGCGACGCCGAGTTGCAATGCGTCGAACAGCGCTCGGTCCGGTGCTTTCAAAGCGTCCACATTCAAGACCGTTGGATCTCCCCAGACATCGGGATCCTGCTTGCGGGCCTGGGCTTGCGGCGACAAGAGAAAATCGGCTACGACCAGGGCACCGGCCTTGGCCGATGCATTGAAGGGTATTGCAACAAAGTGCGTGTTGCCGATGGTGCCGCCCTCGAACACGAAACTGCGCACGCTATCCGGCAGCTCGCCGTTGGCGATGGCATTGCTTGCCGCGCCCGGGTTGAAGGCAAAAGCAATATCGATCTCGCCATCCGCCAACAGACCGATGAGCGCGGAATAGTTTTTGGGAAACGCCTTGCCCTTGCGCCAGAGGTCACCGTGGATGCCGTCGAGCCATTGCATCAATGTCTCAACCGCGGCGTCGGCCGCAGCGCCTTCGGCCGGACGGCCGAGACTGTCGGGATTGGCGACCACCTCGTACAGGGCCTGTTTCAGGAAAGTCGATCCGACAAAATCCGGCGGCTGCGGGTAAGAAAACCGTCCCGGATTGGCCTTTATCCAGTCGCGCAGGGCAGTGAGCGAACGGGGAAAGGTTTCAACACGCTCCCGATCGGCCATGAACACCAGTTGCGCCATGCCCCAGGGCGATTCAAGACCGTCGGTCGGAATCGTGAAATCATTCTCGACCGTGGGTTTGCCCTCGACATCGACCCATTGCCAATTCGGCAAGCTGGTCGCCCAGCCCGGCCGGAAAAGCAGTTCGGACCGTTTCATGGCGGCGAAGTTTTCACCGTTGATCCAGACAAGATCAACATTGCCCTTGTCGTTGCGTCCGGCCGCCCGTTCGGCAAGGACCCGGCTGACCACGGCACCGGTATCGTCAACCTTGACGTGTTGCATCGTGATGCCGTGCCGGCGCTCGACCTCGGCGCCGACCCAGGCAATATAATCGTTGATCCGCGGATCGCCGCCCCACGCATACCAGTAGACGGTCTGGCCCCTGGCGGCCTCTGTAACTGCGGCCCAATCACCGGCGTCCGGATCGGCTGCCCGCGCCGATTGCGGACCGGCGGGGTTGAACAGAACGAAACAGATCGCCAGGACCGAAGCGAGCCCCAGGATCGGTGCGAGACGTTGAATGGTCATTGAAGGTGAACACCCGTTTTATGAAGATCAGGACGGTCTTACCCGAACCGGCCGGATAGCGGGTAAAATTTTTCGCGAGCAGCGCCGAAAACAAACACCGCAGACTATCCGCCAGCCCGTTTCATTCATACGTCATCGTCTTGACGGCCTCGCTGACGATCTGTCCAGACCTGATAACGCGGTATATGCCGGTATAAAGACCCTTGCGCCAACCCGTTTTGGGGATCTTGCGTCCGGCAAACATGTATTTTTCGGCCTTCGCCCTTCCCAATGGCGCGCCTGCGTGACTGATAAGCAGACCTCCCGGCCCGCGAATTTCAATCACCTCAACATCGCCGGCGACCAAACCGACGGATCGTCCGTAAAAGACCAGTGCCGGGCTGTCGACATTGAGACGAAATCCCGAGTGGCGCGCCGTTTCAATATCCCTGTTATCCACAGATCCGGGAGCAAAACCGGTATTGAGGATCGCCGCCGAACGATAGGCGAGCGCGAACGTGGTCGCATCAGTCCACAAGGAGGCACCATCCGCACCGCATCCTGCTTCAAGCGAAAGGCGCGTGAACGGATCAATCACGGTCTCACCCTTACGAACGCTGAAATGCAAGTGCGGGAAAACGGTTTTCCCGGACATGCCGACATAGGCCAGCACCGAGCCCCGGAGAACCGTCTGCCCCGGTTTCACCTTCACGCTGCCATTGCGCAAATGGCAATATTGCGTCGACCAGCCGTCACCATGATCAATGATAACACCGTTGCCGCATTCCCCGTCATCGGCAACAGGGATGTCGGTCGTCCCGATCGGATTGTCCAAGACTCCGTCGCGAACGCGCCTTACGATTCCCGCCGCCGCCGCCTTTACAGCGACTCCGCGTTTCATGGCACGCAGATCCGGAATCCGGAAATCCGTGCCGCGATGACCGTCATAGGTCATCTCACCACAGGCATGGTCGCTTGCCGCCTTTGTCGGGTCGACATCCGGGTAATTCTGAATCAGACAATCGACACCGGGAACGCAAGCGATCGGCAAATCCGTCCTGAGTTTGTCCGCCCTCGCCGTGTCGGCAATCCACAACGGCAAACCCAAAGTCACTCCCAGGAACATTCCGACCGGCATCGACAAGCGGAAGTTAGGCGACACAACGGGAAACAACGTCCTGCGGCTAACGGTCATCGTGTGTCCATTTCCGATCGACTCCCCCCAAAACCAGCCAGGGCCGTTGCCTCGCTAACCGCCCGTGGCCACATCCAACGTATATATGGCCAATCCCGGTAACATTCCCAAAACCGGATGCACTAGCCCGGTGGTCCGTCTTGTCCGAAGCGACGATCGGCATCCCCGATCAAAACAGCCCGTCCGCATTCCCGTCGTCATGGTTCTATCAGAATTTATACGAATGTGACAAAAATCGTTCCGGGCAAGGATTGTCATTTCATTAACTCTAATCTCTGCAAATCCCTGTTCCGATTACCGAAATCGATAAAATTTTATGCGAATTAAGACTATCAAGACCACAAACCGGCAATATGTTGACGAAGAACAAATACGGGTTTTTCCGGACCCAGCACCGACCGTGTTCGCGAAGTCATGAAACAGCCCCTTTTGCGGGGTCGACGACATGAGCATCCAACGGTTCGGCGTTACCGGAGTGATTTGGAACTTGGCATGTCGAGCGGCAATTCGGAAAAATCCGATGTGATGACAGGCGGGAAGGTCGGAGCCCGCCAGCGGCTCGCTTTGCCGCTGGCGCTCGAAGACGGCCGGCCGCCGAAATTGTTCGAATCGGCGCTCTACATCATATCCGGTTTTCTCCTCGCCGCCGGCATCTGGGCAAGCGTCAGCGAAATTCGCGAAGTTTCGGTGGCCGCCGGAGAAATCAAACCCAGCGGATCCGTGCACGCCGTCCAGCATCTGGAGGGCGGCATCGTCTCCGAAATCCTGGTAAGGGCAGGACAAAGGGTCGCCAAAGGCGAGCCGCTGTTGCGAATGCGACCGGAGAGTTCTTCCAGCGATCTCGAACAATTGACGACCCGGCGCGCCGGCTTGATGATCCGTGCGACCCGTCTGCGGGCGGAACTGAACAATCAGGCACCTGACTTCACGGCCTTCGATCAGTCCCATCCTCAGCTCGTGGCCGACCAGCTTACCCATTTCCACGCGGGCAAGAAG
>JGI12316J15309_10000550_pt1 | contig 48547 bp, 27 predicted proteins | sample MarCyaLeptolynsp_FD_15309 | JGI IMG/M metagenome (IMG submission 15309) | reverse complement strand
CACCATTTGTTGGTGCGTTTCGTGTGATTGTAAGCGTTGGTGCTGTTTCATCCAGAGTAATATCATTTGTAGCTTCATCTGCTGTTGAATTAGTTGCAAAGTCAGCTATAGTGGCTCTGAATACAATATCATCGCCATCAGACAGACCACCATCAAGAGCTTTAAACTCAGCTTCTGATAATGAGAATGTATAATTCCCACCCAGATCACCATTAAGAATTGTATAAGTAGTACCGAAATCTGTATATGATGCACCAGCAGCATTATCAGCTGCTAGTGTTATAACTCCACCAACCATGGTAGCATCATTAGCTATTGGCACTACAACATCAACACCCGTATTAGTAGCATTGAAGTAACCTGCTACAAGTGTAGCACCGCCTGTTGCAGTTGGGTCACCAGTAGCAAAAGCAGCAGGTGCTGTGTCATCTAGTCTTGGAGTATAGAGTGATTCTTGAGTTAGAGCTGCTATTGTAGCAGCATTACCAGCAAGGTCTGTTAAAGTCACATCCAGATCTGTCACATCAGAACCATCTACTGTATTTACAGCAGAAGCATTCCAGCTGTATCTCCATTCAGTATTCAGATCACCCTGAGCCATTGCAGCATCATCCACATCAGAACCTTCAGCCAGATTGTTATTTGCATTCTGGTCAACATCCATTGTAGCTGCCGATAAAGCTTCATTAGCTACTATTTCCATATTGATGGTACCCGGCTGAACAAAATACTCATTATTCGAAGTTACACTTACTGGTGTAACAAATGTACCGTCAGTATATGAAGTAAGTGTAGCTGCATTAGGAGCTGTTTCATCTACATGCATTTCATCGGTAGAAGTAACTGTAGTAGTATTACCTGCTCTATCGGTGAAGATAGCCTGGAAGTCCAGATCAGTATCATCAGCAAAACCGGCTATATCTTCAAGACCATTTCCACCACCCGCAGTAAAGCTAATAGTTTTTTGGCCGGCAACGGTTCTATCAGCAAGTGTGATATTTGATGATGCACCACCTAGTGCAGTATAACCGCTATTGTCAACATCAGCATAGTATCTTACAGTACCGTCTTCTAATGTTCCGGTAGCTGTCGCATCAGGATCAATATCAAATGTTATATCGATACCTGTGTTTGTAGCATTCCAATAATCTGCCACAACTGTTCCGCCAGTTGTAACAGCAGAAATAAAGGCGTTGTTTGCCATTGATGGGGCTGTTCTATCCACAAGTGTGAATGCAGCAGCTTCATCATAATTACCTGCTGCATCCACTGCATAAACATAAAGAATGTTTGCATCTGCAAAAGCAGCTTCAGAAGCAGCAAGTGGAATATCAACAGGAGTAGCTGCTAGTGCCGCTACTGATGCATAGTCATTATCAAGTATTCCCTGAACAGTAGTAAGACCACCTGTCTCAGAAACATACAGAGTACCATTTTCCGAAGAAGTACCATTGATATTAGTACCTGCTGTCCATTCAGAGATATTCATATACTGGTCACCGCCAACACCATTATTAGTAGCAGTTGGTGCTGTCTCATCAAGAGTTATATCATTTGTTGCATCATCAGAAGTTGAATTAGTTGCAAAGTCAGCTATAGTGGCTCTGAAATCAACATCTTCACCTTCAGCTACTGTACCATCCAAAGCTTTGAACTCAGCTTCTGATAGAGTAAAGGTATATGTTGTACCCAGATCTGAGTTTAAGATAGTCCTTGTAGTACCAAAGTCTGCAAATGATGCATTACCATCGTTATCAGCCGCTAGTGTTATAACACCACCAACTAAAGAGGCATCGTTTGCTACGGGTACATCAACCGTAAGGCCAGTATTAGTACTGTTGAAGAAACCTGTAACCAGATGACCACCAGTAGCTGTTGGGTCACCGGTAGCAAAAGCTGCAGGTGCTGTATCATCCAGCCAAGGAGCTGTAGATGACTCATTAGTAAGAGCAGTAATAGTTGCAGCGTTACCAGCGAGATCCGTTACAGTTACATCTATATCTGCAATAGCTGAACCATCGGCTGTTCCAACTGGTGTAAGGTCCCAGGTATAATTCCAGGTAGTACCTGTACCACCAGTGAAGGCCGTTGAAGCGACATCCCACTCATTACTAACTGCATCAATAACTACATTACCAGCACTAAGTGCTTCGTTAGCTACAAATTTTAAGTAAAGATTACCAGTTGTTTGATAGAAACCATTTCCATCGGCATTTACTGGTAAAGGAGTACCATCAATAGCATCTGTAAATGATGAAAGTGTAACCGTAGAAGGATCTGTCTGATCAACTGTCAGTATATCGTCAGCGAAATGGGTTTGATTTTCATTACCAGCTCTATCAGTTATTGATAGTGCATAATCCATAACGACACCATCTGCAAAACCAGTTATTGATTCTACAGCAGCTGCTCCGATATTAATCGTTTTAGAATTTGCCCCGTGTTCTGCACCGGAAATTAACTGACCAGTAATAAGAACAACATTACCCTCAAGAGCCTGGCGGCTTCTAATCTCAACAGTACCACCGTTGACAGATGGATCAGCACCATCTAAAGTCACTACTACATCAATAGCAGTATTATCTTCGTTCCAATATCCGGCTACACTATTTGTAATCGGAGTTACAGATGCGATAAGGTTATCAGCATCAGGATTAGTATTATCAATTGTAAAGTCATCACTATCTTCAGGTGCTGCCAGGGCATTACCGGCTAGGTCTAATACGGTTGTACCCATAGTAATACCCAAAGTACCATCACCAGCTACAGTAGCTATTGATACGGTATACTCTCCAAGAGCAAGATTATCAGTTACAGATGAAGGTGCTGCATTAGTAACACCAGGAGTAATTTTATCAACTGATACATCATCACCAACAACAAAATCAACCTGCTCGCTGAAGTCTACGTCAAACGAAACGGCATCATCATTTGTATAAGGCATAGTACCATTAGTAATCGCATTTCTTGTGATTGTAACAGTTGGGGCAGTACCATCATAAGTAATTGTCGTACCCGAAACCAGATAATTCCTAGAATTACCTGCAAAATCAGAAACAATGGCTATGAAGTTTACAAAATCACCATCCGATAATCCGCCTCCAATGCCTTCGAAAGTCACCTCATTAATAGCAACGACTTTATCACCATTCAAGTCAGCATTTACGATAGTAAATGGAGCACCAACATTAGCAAAACCTCCAGTAGCATTTACTCTGGCTTGTAACTGTATGCTACCATCTTCCATAGTAATATCATTCGGGATTGGAATAGTAACATTTAGTCCGGTGTTAGTTCCATTAAAATAGTCAGCTACTACAGTACCACCTGTCGATGTAATAGCCCCAACAGTACCATTTGCCGGTGGCATATTATCAAAATAAGGTGCTTCAGTACCTTCATTTGTTAATGCAGATATTGTAGCAGGGTTTCCGGCAATATCAACTACATCAGTAGCAAAATCAGCTAATACTGAACCATCTAGGGTTCCAGCTACCCATGCTGAAGCATCCCAAGCATATCTACCAACAGTTGAAGCAACTTGAGTAGACATCAATTGGTCATCAAGATCAGCATTCTCAGCCAGATTACCATCATCATCGGCATCAGCGTCAAACTGGAGTGTTTGAACATCTTCGCTCCAAGTAATCTGGACATATAATGTATTACTTGTATTATAATATTTATTGCCGCCAACAGTTGTAGATGTTAGTGCTACAGAATACCCGGCATCTGAGAATGTCTCCAAAGTAGCCGTAGCAGGAGCTGTCTCATCAACATGGATCGCATCAGTATCTGGAGTAAGCGTAGTAGAGTTACCCGCAACATCGGTTACTATTGCACCAAAATCCATATCTGCATCTTCGGCAAAATCACCTGCTGCCTCAAATGTTACTGCAGTGTTAGATATATCTACACTACCATTTAAGTCAGCATTAAGAATTGTATAAGCTGTACCAAGATTGGTGTAGCCAGAATTGTTGCCATCCGATTGTAGCTGAATAGTACCACCTTCTAATGTAGCATCATTGTCTACATTAACTGTAATATCCAGACCTGTATTAGTACTGTTCCAGTAACCCGCCACAACAGTACCACCGGTAGCAGTTATTGCACCAAGCGTATTGTTAGCAAGTACAGGTGCCGTAAGGTCGACTGTAGCTGAAGTAGCTGCCAGATGCACATTACCAGCATTATCTACCGCATACACATATAATGTAGCTGCATCTGTAATATTAGCATCATTTACACCAAATACTACATTCTGGTTAGTATTGATATTACCCAATGCTACTGCAGTTGTTCCTATATCATTAGCATTAAGTGTAGTCTCATCTGTGTAAGCATTGGAAGTTGCTACATAGAGATCACCTTCTTCATCTATTTGGCCAACAATATTAAAACCTGCAGCTTTTTCAGCAATATTTACATAAGCATCAGTATTTGTAGACTCTTGCACAAATGTAGCTGTCGGAGCAGTATGGTCAATGGTAACTGTTGTAGCATCTGTTACATCAGTTTGTTCAAAAGAGATTGTATTCCCCGCCCTATCATATAGAGTAGTAGCAAAGGTCATTGCACCTTCGGTTGTATTACCATCAACAACAGTAACATTGAAGTCAAAGTCAGTACCAGGTGTATTCGTCGTAAGCGAAGGCACTTCGTTATTTACTGTAGCTCCTAAACTTACATTATCAACTGCTGTTGTAGCACCATCACTTACTGATTTATAAACTACTTCATCAAATACTAACTGAACAGTCGCTACCTGAGTTGCCCTGGCATAGTAATCATTACCATCTACATTACCATCAGATGAGAATGTAAGTGTTGTCAGACCAGGAGCATCATCATCATAGAAGATTTTGTCATCGCCAACAGGAAGCGTAGCATCTGCTGTATTGTTAGATGACAGATCCGTTGCATCAAAAACAAAATCCGCTTTTGCAGTTGCATTATAATTTCCAGCCAAGTCACCAACTGTAATTGTGAAGCGATATGAATTTGCACCCATATTCGCACCAGTTAACGGCCCAACATCAGTACCACCTGTATTGAAATCAATATTTAACGTTGGATCTGCACTAAGTTCTTCATCAAAAGTCACAGACAGGTAGTAAGTACCCGGACTGATATAGAAATTACCATCACCATTTGCCGAATAAGCTGAAGTAAGAGCCGCGTCAGTATACAGCGTCATATCTGTAACAACTGGAGGGGCAACATCGCCTAAAGTAGAAAATACAGCTGAGAATGCAGAATAAGCTGATTCAGTACCATTGCCATCATAAGCATAAGCCCTGTACCTGTGATCAGTATCATCTTCAATGTCCTGCATTGGAAGTGTAGTAGTATTTCCAATATCGATAGCATCATAATCGGTAACAACAGTACCTGTTCCATCCCAAGCGCCATTTGAAGCTCCATTGTCGTTCTCATCGTATTCCAATTGCAATACGTATCCAGTAGCTCCGGCAACAGCATTCCAGTTAGCAGTGGCTTCTGTAGAGCCAATACTTGATGCTGCTAGCATTGTTGGCGCACCAAAACTAGTTGTAAATGAGCGAGGATTATTGGTACCATCTGACTCATTATAATCAATAGGAGTAGGTACATCATTATACTCATATACTTTTACATAGTATGTAGTACCCGCAGCCAGATTTGTAACGGTGGTTTTCCTGGCAGTACCTGTAAGTACATCAACAACTCTATCGTTGCCATTTCCACCAGCAAGCAGATCGGCACTTGCTGCACTGTAATCCCCCCCTCTATCTGTGAAAGTAACGGCATCGGCTGTACCAAAAGTATTATCAGTTGATACTACTACTATTCTGCCTGCACCATTACCCCTCAAAAACGAGATATCTACTGAAGTAGATGTCACATTTCTGAAGCCAATATATCGAGCCTGGGTCGAAGGCGGTGTAGCTGCCTCCAGTCCCGTACTTAGAACCACAGACAGAAGCGCTGCCCATAGCATTGGGAAAAATCTCTTCATATTAGAAGACCTATTGATTAATGATTGATATTGATTTACTGATTTCATATAGGCCAGAGCCTTATTCTCTTTCATATACAATGTCTTGTCAGGACATACTCAATATAATAGCAAGACAAGTTCCCCGGATGGGTCACTTATCCACTTATAGCAAACTTATGCAAGAAAGGAGAGATACACAATATTATTAGTGTTAAGGTGTCTTAACCAACTAATAGTACCTTTCTAACCCTTTGCTAATCTTATACTTAGCTTTATTAATTATCTTTAATGAATTTATTTAGCCTGTTTTTTCATTTCTATAGGTGAATTAAGTACCTCTGAATTCACCAAGTTAGCAACCCTTGAAGAAGCTATATAAGTATATCTACCTAGGATTTTGTCCTAACTGTTCAACAAGGTATTAGGCAAGCGACGTGCCAAAAGATTTTACAAAACTCAGGTATCTTATACCAGAGATGCTATTATTATCTAATTGGATGTTATAGTTATTTCCGAACTATTGATTCCTTATGAAAAAGGGCAGCACATGTGCTACCCTAAAATCAAGATAAGTGGTTGTGCTTTTCTAGTTGATCACCACTTCAATTGTGTTAGACCAGTCAGATTTAGCGCGGCCCTTAACTGCCCGTACACGATAATAAAGCCGTGAATAGTCTTCAAACATTACCGGAGCCTGCCCTGTATTTCCAAAATCTGTATCTGCATACTCTTCAAGAACATTCTCAAAAGCCGGATCGGTAGCTACTGAAATGATGTAATTTGCTTTAAGTGGCAGCTTCTTCCAACCTGCCATAAAATAGCCATCCTCAAGATTTATCTCTAAAGGATCTACAGCCTTGGGGGGCGGCATCATCGGAAATTTTGATCGAACTGCATTCATTGCCGGAGATCGGTTGAAATTTGCTGTTTTACCACTACCATTATATCCAACAACAGCAAAAGTATATTCATCAAACTCGGGAACATCTATTTCCAGAGCTGACGGCGCTTCATATTCCCCTGCATGGACTATATAAGTATTATGAGCCAATTTTGCAGAACTGCTGCCATAGCCAGGGGTAAATCCGGTACGCGAAATTAGTTCCCGTACTTTACTATAGTTCATCTTTCCAATTGCTTCTTTGCCTAGTCTGCCACGGCTTGCTATTATGAGGGTATTCTCTGCATCCTTAGGGTTCAAGCCAATAGCAATCTTATTTTTGAGGTTGCCAGCGAATATTATCGCATCAGCTGGTTCTGCAGGAGCCGATGCAAGTGTATAAACTTCATGGCTGCTAATCAGTTTCCCGTTGTCGTATTCATCTATATAGTATTTAGTTGCTATATCAAGATCTGAAAATTCATCTTCTCCTGTAATATACTGAAAACTGTCCGGCAGATCTGCATCATCCGGATCTGACTTAACCGCCCTAGTACCGACAGGCCTTAGTACAAAAGAATATTTGTCTTGCTTAGTAATCACCTGAATAGATTTCTCATATGCTATAGCCTCAAATGATCCTGCCTTTATTGGCAGAGCTAAAATGATAATGAACAGAATAGCTATTAAGACTGGGATCGTTCTTTTCATATTACCTGCTTCGGGGAACATTATATCAATACGTATTTATTTTATTCCAACAAATATACGCGAGTTTATTAAAAAAAAACACGGTGTTCTAATAGAACACCGTGTTTAATCACGTTATAGCAGTATAATTAATACTAAGCTGTTAGCTTAAGGAATAATTACAAAGCCACCACTGTTTGCTGCTATTGTAGTACCATTTACTGAAATAGAACCAGCATCGTTGTTTTGGATGAAGATCACTTGTCCAGACTCACCGTCGGTTAATGTAATAGCACCATTGGCACCACCATTATCAGTGAAAGTAACAAAAATATCATCATCGATACTTACGTTAGCAGGTGCACCCGGAGTAGCAACTGTTTGTCTAACATTCGCATTGGCAACGAAGTTACCATCAACAATGTGTAGAGCTGTTGCATCTGCAGCAGCTGTAGCATTCAACTGAATACCTTCGCCAGCTGAATTATTAACAATTATACCAGAACCTGTTTGATTAGTTGTAATACTAATACCATTATTAGCACCACCACCAGTCATTGTTAAGCTCATACCGTTACCAGTCTGGTTTGAGCTGATAGAGATAGGAGTTCCTGTACCACCAGCATCATAAGAAATAGCAATACCAGCACCGTTTTTAGCACCCGCATCCGTCAAGTTCATTGCAGGAGTCAGGCCGGCTGGAGCATCAATTGTAATCGGAACAACACCAGCAGTTACACCAGTAAAGTTGATTATTGCATTGCCTTCGTAGTTAACCTGGTTTCTAATTGTATTAGTACCAGCATTTGAAGTTTGGAATGTTCCAAGAGCTATTTCACCGGTTACGATCGCATCGCCTGTAACTTCTAGCTCTCTGGCAAAGTCACCACCTGTGATACCTGCAAGAGCAGCTACATCAGCAGCAGCAACGATAGTACCACCAGCAAGATTACCTGATACATCAGCATCACCAGTTACCACCAATTCATTAGCACCACCAGCTACACCCTGTACGGTTAGCTGAGTAGCATTTGCTCCAGAACCGATTTCGTTTGCTGCCTGTTGTGCATCTAGTACACCAGTTGTAATATCAAGATTATCAGCTACTGTAACATCACCAGTTGAGTTGCTAATAGAACCTCTAAGGTCAGAAGCACCTGTAACAATGAATCCATCACTGATTGTAACATCTGAGTCAGCATCGGAGATATTACCGTTTACTGACAATGTACCAGAAAGTGTTTGGTTACCAGTTACAGCCATTGTTGCAGCAGTAACACCAACATTACCAGTACCAGCGTTCAAGGCAACACCACCATTTGCTCCATTGATGTTTACACCATCTGCGTCTGTAATTTCAACTGCACCATCACTATCGCTGATGATACCAGCTGTTGTGATTGTACCACCTACTGTTAAGTTACCAGTAGTTGTAAGAGCACCTACGCCTGTTACAGTTGTACCATTGAATGTTACACCTTCAACTACCACATTAGCAGCAGTTGAGCTGATTGTCAAGTCACCGTTTGTATTAGTGATTGTCTGAGCACCTGCTCCATCTAGAGTAATATTGTCATCGATATTTACCGGATCGTTCAGATCTGTTGTTCCAGCAGTTACTGTCAAGCCACCTGCTGTTGCTGTAAGGCCACCAGTTGTTGCCGTTACACCTGTTGAAGCAGTTAAGCTACCAGTGATATTAGTATTATCATTGATTTCTACATCTCCAGAAGTATCAGAGATATTACCGTCAAGAACAATGTTACCAGGAACTGTTAGATTATTACCACTGAAAGTAGAACCTTCAACTAGTACATCGGCAGCAGTTGAGCTGATTGTCAAGTTACCGTTTGTATTAGTGATTGTCTGAGCGCCTGCTCCATCTAGAGTAATATTGTCATCGATGTTTACCGGATCATTCAGATCAGTTGTTCCAGCAGTTACTGTTAAACCACCTGCTGTTACTGTTGCTCCACCAGATGTTACTGTAAGTGCATCAGCAAGAGTCAAACCACCAGTACCAGAGAAGTCAGTACCCGCAGCACCAACATTGGTGATTGCATTATTCTGCATGTCAAGTACATCATTGATCTGTACATCACCATCACTGTCGCTTATCGCACCAGCTGTAGTAATTGTACCGCCTACTGTTAAGTTACCAGTAGTTGTAAGAGCACCTACGCCTGTTACAGTTGTACCATTGAATGTTACACCTTCAACGATTACATTACCAGCAGTAGAGCTAACTGTCAGATCACCGTTTGTATTAGTGATTGTCTGAGCACCTGCTCCATCTAGAGTAACATTTCCGTTTACAGCTAAAGTACCATTTAGGTCTGTAGCAGCAGAAGCTGTTAGTGTTCCTGTGATGTTTGTGTTGTCATTGATTTCTACATCACCAGTATTATCAGAGATATTACCAGTAGTTAGTACAACATTTGTGAATGTACCGTCAGCAGCAGCAGCACCACCGATTGTAGTACCGTCTATCGCACCACCGTTAATGTCTACAGTAGTAAGTGTTGAAGTACCCGTTACTGTAAGATTATTACCAGAGAAGGTAGAACCTTCAACAACGATATCACCGTTAGTCGATGTAATTGTCAAGTCACCAGCGTTGCCATTACCTGTATGAGTAATAGCCTGAGCACCAGTTTGATCTAGTGTTACTGTATTATTAACATTCAGTGTATTATTGATATCAACTGGAGCAGTTGCTGTTACAGTACCATTTAGTGTAATGGCATCTCCAGCAGCATCACCAAGAGTTACATTACCAGTAGCTGTAATACCAGAAGATGTTACATTACCAGATGTTGTAGTGAAGTTACCAGAAGTAGTAGTATAGCTACCTGCAGTTGAGATAAATCCACCACCAGCAGTTACAGAACCACCAGTAAGTGAGATATTTCCAGCTGCACTTGAGTAGTTACCAGTTACTCCAAGTGTACCGTTGATCTGAGTATTATCAGAGATCAGTACATCACCACCATTATTGGCAGTTGTATTAGAAATTGAATTCTGTGCATCTAATGTACCAGTAATTACTGTTGCATCATCTAGTGTCAGATTACCAGTTGAATTAGAAACGTTACCTCTTAGATCTGTAGTACCAGTAACTACTGCATTATCAGCTATAGTGAAGTCACCAGCACCATCTGATACATCGCCTCTTAGGTCTGTAGTTCCATTTACCAGAAGATTACCACCAAGAGTTACAAGACCAGTACCTGTAGTAATTGTACCGTTATTTGTTGTATTTATTGATAGAGCAGCGCCACCTTCGAGTTCGTCGATCTCAACGATGTCGTTCTCATTCATATCCAAGTTGCCAGTTAGTGACAAGTTCGGAGTAGTTAGAGTACCTGTAACGCTTGCGTCGCCAGTTACTACCAACTCATTAGCACCACCAGCTACACCAGAAACTGTTAGCTGAGTAGCATTTGCTCCTGAACCGATTGTGTTTCCAGCTACTGAAGCTGTTAGTACACCGTCAACTGTCAATGCATCTACTGTTGAAGCACCGTCTACGTTTAAGCCAGTGTTCAAGTCTGTTGCACCAGTTACTGTCAAACCACCTGCTGTTACTGTTGCTCCACCAGTCGTTACTGTTAAAGCACCGCCTGAAGTTGTTGTTCCAGTTACATTTAGGTTATCGTTTACAGTTACGATATCATCAGCTGCATCTGTGATGTCGCCGGATACGTCTAGTGCGTCTACTGTTGAAGCACCGTCTACGTTCAGGCCAGTGTTCAAGTCTGTTGCACCAGTTACTGTCAAACCACCTGCTGTTACTGTTGCTCCACCAGTCGTTACTGTTAAAGCACCGCCTGAAGTTGTTGTTCCAGTTACATTTAGGTTATCGTTTACAGTTACGATATCATCAGCTGCATCTGTGATGTCGCCGGATACGTCTAGTGCGTCTACCGTTGAAGCACCGTCTACGTTCAGGCCAGTGTTCAGGTCTGTTGCACCAGTTACTGTCAAACCACCTGCTGTTACTGTTGCTCCACCAGTCGTTACTGTTAAAGCACCGCCTGAAGTTGTTGTTCCAGTTACATTTAGGTTGTCATTTACAGTTACGATATCATCGCTAGCATCTGTGATGTCGCCAGATACGTCTAATGCGTCTACTGTTGAAGCGCCGTCAACGTTCAGGCCAGCATCGAAGTCACCAGCACCCTGAGCGTTGAAAGTTCCTGTTACAACTGCATTATCATTGATAGTTACGATATCATCAGCTGCATCTGTGATGTCACCGGATACGTCTAGGGCATCTACTGTTGAAGCACCGTCAACATTTAAACCATCAAGTTCTGTAGTACCATCTACATCTAGTGTTCCAACCAAAGTTGTATTGCCATCAACATTAAGAGTAGCATCCAGATCAGTAGCACCTGTTACGTTTAGTGCATCGTTGATATATACCTGGCCACCTTGGAAACCAGCATTTTCATTTACTATCGCAACTTGTACATCAAGATCTTCTGTACCAGAAATCTCAACATCACCTTCAGCTGCTGATGTATTGATAGTATTTCCATTTTCATATGTAACCTGAAGAGTCATGGCATCTAGTGCTTCTCTAACAGCTTGTTCTGTTGGAAGACTAGTATCATCACCAGGATCACCAACTGTAGTTACAATAGCATTTACAGCCTGGCCAGCTGCGTCAAACTGGAAGTTACCATCTACTCTTAAGTTACCAGTGACTGTTGCGTTTTCAGAGATACTTACATCTCCATCAGTTACGCTTAGTGCCGGACCAGTAGTAGAGGCAATTGTTACAGCAGGAGCAATTACAGTATTACTGAATGTACCTGCAACACCATTATTAGAAGCTGTAAGGCCAGCATTGAAGGTAGCAGCTTCATCAGCTGTGAAACCATCAACTGTTGTAGCGCCATCTACATCTAGTGTACCAGTGATTGTAGCATTAGTAGCTACTGTCAGGTCAGCACCAGTTACATCAAGACCATTATTTACATCAAGATTTCCAGTGATATCAGCATCACCAGTTACTGAAAGTGCATCAGTACCGTTTACACCTAAGATACCTAGCTGAAGGTTAGCTGTATTATCACCAATTTGGTTTGTATTACTATTACCAGTGATTGAACCAGTTACTGTAAGATCACCACCGATTGTACCATCGCTTGATGTAGTGATAGTAGTTACATCACTAATAGCACCACCATTGATCTCTACATCTTCGATTTCAACGAAACCGTTTGCCGATGAGATATCAAGATTAACACCTGCACCAACACCAGTATGAGTAATAGTTTGATTACCACCATTATCTAATGTGATATTACCAGCTATTGAAGCATCAGTATTGGCATCAAGAGTACCACCCACTACTACATTACCATTAGTAGGGTCAATATTTGTAGCACCAACTACTAGGTTAGCACCAGTTACATCAAGGCCATTTGTTGCATCTACATTACCAGCAAGTGTTACCTGGCCAGTACCGGTAGTAATAGTACCGTTATTTGTTGTATTAATTGATAGAGCAGCACCACCATCGAGTTCATCGATCTCAGTGATGTCGTTCTCATTCATATCAAGATCGCCAGTCAGAGCTAAAGCACCTGCATTCAAGGTACCAGTAACATTCGCGTCACCAGTTACTTCCAATTCATTGGCACCGCCAGCTACACCGGAAACAGTTAGCTGAGTAGCATCTACACCAGAACCGATTGTATTACCAGCTACAGATGCTGTTAATACACCATCTACTGTTAATGCGTCTACTGTTGATGCACCGTCTACATTCAAGCCATCAAGCTCTGTAGTACCGTCTACATCTAATGTACCATTTAGATCTGTGTTAGTAGCTACTGTTAGGTCAGCACCAGTTACATCCAGGCCGTTTGTTGCATCTACATTACCACCGAAAGTAACTTGATTGCCAGCTCCGGTCTGAGTCAATACACCATTTACTGTAGCTGTTCCGTCAGCAGTGATTGCATCTACTGTCGAAGCACCGTCTACATTCAATGTACCGTCTAGATCAGTATTGCCAGTTACATTTAGTGCATCACCAACCGTTACATCACCTGCATCATTTACGATAGGGATTTGAACATCAAGGTTAGAAACGCCTGAGAATTCAATATCTCTGGCAGCAGTTGTAGCGATAGTATTACCACCAACGTTGTCATAAGCACCTTGTAGTGTTACTGATGACATAAGAGCTACAGTACCTGTTGCATCAGGGAAAGTGATTGTTCTGTCATCCGTAGGATCAGTTACTGCAAGGATGGTTTCAAAATTATTATCTGTAGCACCTTCAGCTTTGAGGAAGCCACCGCCATCATTCTGTACAGTACCAGTAAAGATAACAAGGTCAGTATCAGCATCACCAAGAACAGCATCGCCATTCATAAGTGAAACGCCGCCTACTACAAGATCACCATCAATCTGAACTTCACCGTTGAAGTCAGCAGCAACAGATGTTACGTTCTGAGGTGTTACAACCAAAGCAGGATCGCCACCAGCATTCTTAGCAATTCTAAGTCCTGAGCCAGCTCCTGCAGCATTATTGATTTCGATAGTTCCATCACCAGCTCCAGCATCACCATTGAATACAGTAGAGCCTGATGTACTATTTATTGTACCATCAACAGTTAGGTTTTGCTTGATAATACCATTGCCCCAAACCGTAAGGTCTTGAGGATCAGCCATTGTACCAATATTAACATCACCTTCGATCTCTAGCGGACCACCGGCAACTGTAGGAGGCTGGATTGTAATAGTGTTACCACCAGTACCGATCACGATGTCTTCAGTAGCGAAAAGATTAGCAGCTACGATATTAGAGTTTACGATGATATCACCGTAAGTCTTGAGTGCTGGTTTGTTGTTTCCAGCACCGATACCGGCAGCATTGTTTCTTATAATCATGATCGCATCAACGTCATCAGTAGGGTCAACAGCGCCAATCTGGCCAACTGCATCGTACTCAGCCCAACCTTCGACCTCCATTACTCTACCAGTAGCACCTGCACCGTTAGCTCCATCTTTGGAGAAATAACCAGCTAGGTTCGCATTTGTAGGGTCAGCTGTATTAGGGTTAGCTGGAGCATTTGTTTTGTTTACTGATAATGCTGGATCATTGTTAGTTGCATTTGAGCTATTGAAAACACCTGTACTTCCTGAAGTACCTTGGTGATCAATTACAAATGCATTGCTAGTACCAGTATAGGCTTCACTGTATGGAAGTGAAAGAGGATCATCATCATAAATGAAACCACCTGCGCCATCTGTAACCAAGAAATTACCAGCAGCTTGGCCAGTAGAGTTCAGTTTAGAAGATGTAATAGTATTAGCAGCAATATCATCATCAGTGATTGTACCATCTAGGATGTCAGAAGTGATGATAGTCTCGTTAGCTATCTTAGCTGAAGTTACAGCTGCATCAGCTATGTCGACAGTTTCAATTGTGCTATTTAGGATATCATCAGTAGTTACTGCACCATCCGCGATTTTTGCAGTAGTGATTGCATCGTCAGCTATATCTATTGTTGCAACACCACCATTCTGAATCTTAGCAGAAGTTACAGCATCATCAGCTATATCCACTGTTGCTATTGTACCATCTAGGATATCGTCAGTTGTTACAGCACCGTCTGCGATTTGTGCAGTAGTTACGGCATCATTAGCTATATCTACTGTTGCAACACCACCATTCTGAATCTTAGCAGAAGTTACGGCATCATCAGACAAATCAATAGTTGCTACTGTACCATCTAGGATATCTGTAGTAGTTACAGAGCCATCTACGATATTATTTGAATTTACTGAGTTTGCAGCCAGATCAGCATTTGTGATAGTTCCATCTGTAATGTCATCAGTAGTTATCGTATTATCTACGATATTACCAGAGTTAACAGAGTTAGGAGCCAGATCAACATTTGCAATTGAGCCATCTTGGATATTATCCGAATCGATAAGAGCCCATTCCTGGTTAGTACCAGCAGCATTCATTACAAGAGCTGAATTTGCAGGACCATTAGAAAGATCAAGTGGGTTAGCCACTGTACCGTCACCAACTATCGGTCCACTAGGATCTACAACAACATTGTTCTCTACCCACTCAAACTGACCTGTAGCATCATCGTAAGAAAGAACATATTCGTCAATTGCAAGACCAAGTGCAGGAGTAGCATTCATATCTGCCGGCAGTATAGTACCATCAGCAATTTCATCAGTAGTTACTGAACCTGTACCAAGATCATCGGAAGTAAGTGAGTTATCAAGTACTTCATCAGAAGCGACAGCACCCGTCGCAATCTCGTTGGCAGTTACTGCATCAGCTTCGATCTGTAGATCAAGTGCATTTGAAAGATCATTGTCACCGATAGCAATATCGGATGCAGGAGCATCATTTACTACAATCTCATATTGAGTAGCACCGATTACCCGGCCATCTTCATCTAGATTAAGAACTGCTGTTCTAGTACCCGGATTCAATACATTATCAACATCACCCGGGAAGTTGACAGCATCTTCTTCTCCACCATAGATACCAGCAGTAATACCTGTTTCGTTTAGCTCAACATCTGTTACAACATCTTCTTTAAGTTGGATGTCTAGATTATCAGAGCTAGCACCAGAAATAGTTGCGTCTGAAGCATTAGCACCAGCAGCATCATCATCAACTACAATTGCTACAGTTGCAGCGGCAGTTAATCGGCCATCTTCATCTGTAGTAAAAGTAGCATACTGAGTACCATCAGCAGTACCATAGTCACCAGCTACTACAGTAGTTGATTGAAGTTCATCAGGACCAACCGAATCGTCGTTAAGTTGCAAGTTCAACTCATCCGAACGACCACCTACTATATCAATGTCAGAAAGAGGAGTAACAGCGTTATCATCGTCATCAATAACGATATCTTCTGTTGCGATCTCTTCAATTCGACCATCTTGATCAACAACAAGCTGTACAGTTCTTGTACCATCATTTAGTACATCACCATAATTGCCAGGAACGATAAGAGGCATATCCTCAATATCAATGGCTCTAACTGAATTGTCAAGAATCTTATTAGAGTTAACTGCACCATCAGCAATCCTATCAGTCTTAACAGCTCCGACAGCAATCAATGGATCAGGATAAGTACCTGTCAGATCGCCACCAGCTGGACCAGATGGAGGAGTAGTTACATTAGGAGCAAGTTTCTCCTGAGTGATTGAGCCATCTTCAATTGCATCAACGATAGCATCAGGGTTAATCCTAGGATTAGGATAATCACCTGTCAGATCGCCACCAGCTGGACCAGTTGGAATAGCTGTCACACCTGGAGCAAGTTTCTCCTGAGTGATTGCACCATCTACTACCGAAAGTGAGATAACGGCTTCATCCGTTGTAGCCGAGTGGAAAGCGAATGGAGCGCTTGCCAACTGGGTACGTGGTAAAGACGTGCCTTCTATACTCACTTCGATCCAGTACTCACCATTGAAATCTATAGTAAGAGGTGTTACCGAACCTAGGTATACATTGAAGAAGCCATCAACGGCGTTCACAGATTGTGTCTCTGACCAGATGACATTTGATCCTGTTTCAGAATCATAGATGTCGAATCTAACTGAATAACTACCTTCAGCGGGTTGTGGTTCTCCCGATGTTTGGTCAATATAACTTCCCTGGAAGTTTATGACTCTTGGTATCGCAGCTTCGACTGAGTCGAGAGGAGTCATCATAAGCCCGTAGGCCGCGATGACACTCAATAGAGTTTTCCTCATTATAAGGTGCTCCTATTTGATTGAATATTTAAGTTATTAATTGAATTCATATTTCTTATTTGTTCATAACCATGATATTACGAACGGAAATAGTCTTACCGCCGCCTTGAGGCCTTACGATAAGTTCATACAGGTAAGAACCAGAGGCAAGATCATTACCTCTAAGATCTTTACCATTCCAAGTCTCTTCATGGCTATCACCCGAAAGGATCTCATCACCTAAAAGTCTGGCAACTAAGGTACCATTTATATCATAAACCCTTAGAGAAACATTAGATGCCTCTTCCAGTTCAAAGCTGATAGTAGTCTGATCTTTAAAAGGGTTAGGATAGTTATTGACTTTCAGAGGATTCTTCGGAATGAAAGGTTCATTTTCTTCCACATCCGAAGTCCAACCAATGAATGGAGTCCAAAAGCCCTCATTGAAATTCCAGCCTGACTGGAAATCATCATTAATCAGATCACCGGATATTACCGGCTGACCCATTAGACCGTAAAAATACTTGTCAGTCTCAAGTTCTTGCCCAACCCATCCTGCAGCAGCACCGATGTTCTGCTTTCTCATGATATAGTCTTGAGCAAAGAGTGTGGAGGCCAGCATTACGGTAGCCGCTATAGCTATCAATATGCGTTTCATCAGCCTATAAGCTCCTAATTAATTATTTATACTGTTAATATCAATTTCAAGTTTTTCCCCATTATACCGTCTTGCTACACCCTAGTCATTTAGTCAGTAAGCATGTAGCAAAAACATGCGGAAAGTTTCAAGCCAGGATACAGTGTGGGCGTACAAAAAGTAAAAATACTTTTATACGGCATACACTCTCCTATCAACCAATTTAATCCAAACATAAGTAAATACAAAAACTTATATGCTTTTACCTCATATTATATAGAAGGCATTTAGCTCAATAGACCTGCTTATTGTATCTAAGTCCATTGTATACATACAGTTACTACGTTCTATTTGCACTTCTCAATGATTAATAATATTTCATTATCCTAATTATTTGATAGTGAAAAATCGATCAATTGTAATCCACTATCCTTGTTTTTTGCCATTTTTCGCTGATTTGTAAAGGTCTTTCAATCATCTAAGAAATTCATTTCTTTAGTGAATAAATATTTAATAATCTATCAAGTGTGTAGTTTCTTACACACTGTTGATGAAACTACCTAATTTTGTTACTCAAAAAAGGAACAAATGCCATGAAAACTGAATCAGTACTTGATAATCTTGCCCAACTAATCGATACATTCGAGCAAGGCAACACATTATTCCCTGATAAAATTCTTAGAAACCATTGTGCCAAAAATCGCTGGCTCGGTTCCAAAGATAGGTATGCATTAAGAGAACTCTTCTTTTCGTGGCTACGATTTCGTATCCTGGTGTTAAGTATAATAGAGAATATAGAAGTTGTTGATTCTAGAAGGCAAGCCCTGATAGTATTATGGCTCTGTACCAATAACCCTTTGGTTCGAGATCTAAAGTCATATGGGGGGGTATGGACTGACAAGAAACTCCAAAGATATTTTGAAAGATATATTTCTAATGAACAATTAACAGAGATCACAAAACAACTGCTAGAGCCGAATCAGGCAAATGTGGATAAGCTGTTAGCTCAACTCAAACAACTTCATATACTTTCTGTTTTTAATAAGGCACTAACAGATGATATACCTACTCCATGGAAAAAGAATATGGAGATTATTAGTCACAAAGATTTTTTAAGCCTTTTTTCGAGAGCTACCCTTGATATTCGCCCCAACTATCTGAACCTGCCCTATGAAAAGGCGCAAAGTATAATCTTAGATTTACTAGCTGACCAACTGGAAAATGTGCCTTATCTAGAATCATCCATCTTCAATGATAGTATAAGACTTACTGGTAGCCCTGACCTGAGTAAAACTTCTCTTTATCAGGGTGGATCAATTGAGGTGATGGCCGAAGGGAGCCGTGCAATCGTTTCTTTTCTAGCTCCCAAAGATGGCGATAACATACTGGATGCTTGTGCCGGAGCAGGAGGCAAATCTCTGGAAATATGCTCTTTAACTTCAAACAAATCCATAACGTCACTATACGACGCAGATATAAATAAGCTAGAGGAAGCTCAAAGAAGGGCATTACTGGCAGGGGCAGAAGTTAACTTATTGGAAAAACAGCCTTCAAGCTTATTTGACAAAGTGCTTGTCGATGTACCGTGTAGCGGGAGCGGCAGAATTCGCAGGCAGCCTGAACTATTTAGTACTATCACCCAACCAATGCTTGAAGAGCTTGCCCGGGAACAACTTAGAATTTTAAATACCTATTCAATGAATGTTAAGGTCGGTGGATTACTCATATACGCTACTTGCTCTCTATTTAGAATAGAAAACCAAGATGTTATTGATAAATTCCTGAGCACTAATACAAATTTCGAGTTAACAACTGACCGGGGATTCTTAGAAGAAGCTATTTTCCAGCAAGACAGTAGATTCTTGCAAATAACTCCGTGGCAGCATAATACAGATGGTTTCTTTGCAGCCAAATTAAAACGAATTGCCTAATCCAATATCTGTCGTCATTTTAATATCATTTTACTTTTACTAATTTTGCAATGAAAGGGAAGGTAAAATTAAAATGCGTTCATTCTGGGACAATACTTTTGCTGTGGTAGATCTGGAAACGACCGGGTCTGATCCGCAGAAAAACAGGATCATGGAGATATCCTGTGTTATCATAAGGGGTGGAGAGATTGTAGCTGACATAACATCTCTTGTAAACCCTAATCAGTTTATCCCTCCCTTCATTGCTAAAATGACCGGTATTAGCAATAAGATGGCCTTTGCCGCCCCTCCACCCGAAAAGATCTTTCCACATGTCGCGGAAGAACTCTCAAAACCTAATATGGTATTTGTTGCCCATAATCTTGAGTTTGACTGGTCATTCTTTTATGAAACTCTACTCAGAATGGGTATTAATGTACCCGCTATGCCCCGTTTGTGTTCGCTTAAAATTGCTCGCAGGCTTTTACCGAAGCATCTTAAGAAAAATGTTGGATCGTTGGCAGAATGGTTTAATATACCTATGCGCAGGGCTCATAGAGCTTATGATGATGCATTAGCTACAGCCAGAATATTTATTGAGTTATTAAATATAGCTGAAAATGAACATGGCCTGACAGAACTAGAACATTTATCACTTCTGCAGGGGCGCCGAACTAGTCACTATGACGCCCATAACCCTCAGTTGGACAATGTTAAGAAACAGGTATTAGCATTGCCTAGCTGTCCTGGAGTATATTATTTTGAAGATGAAGGAGGTGAGGTTATATATGTTGGGAAAGCGAAAAATCTTCGGCGCAGAGTCATGTCTTATTTCAATAACTCCGCGATCACATCAAGTAAAGTAATGGCAATTGTTTCTCGCATATTTAATCTTAGGTATGAAAAGAAGCAAACTGAACTTGAGGCACTCATTTATGAATCGCTTGAAATCAAACGTCTATCTCCCAAATACAACAAAGCTAATAAACGCTATCGTACTTTTCCTTTTATTAAGCTAACAGAAGACCCTTTTCCCAGATATGAGGTTTGTCATAATATTACCGCAGACGGAGCTGAGTATTTCGGTCCTTTCCGTAATGCCTCGCTTGTTGATGAAATCTCAAAGATCATTGATAGAAATTTTAAACTTAGAAAATGCGAATTCCCTCTTGAACCCAAGAAAGGAGTAGAACCTTGTATATACTTTCGGATGAAGAGATGTGATGCACCCTGTGCTATTTTACAATCTCCTTCTGAATATCATCTGGAAGTTGATAAAGTTAGAAATTTTCTGACTGATTTTCATAATGGTATTATTGATCACCTCGCTGAGTCAATGTATTTGTATTCTGATAATATGGAGTTTGAGAAAGCTGCTGAAGTAAAAGAACAAATATCAGAGCTCAAAAGGCTTTTTTCCAGACAGAAAAAGGTGCCAACGTCTATAAGACAGAACAATCTGGTATTATTACTTCCGGCTGATAAAGATGAAAAGAGAATTGAAATATATCTTGTGAAGGCTGGCAAGCTTATGACAAGTAACGTCGCATTTGGTAATAGCTATCCCAAATCTATAAAAGCCGAGATAAATCATTGGTTCTTCAATGGCAGCCCAAGCTTTGAAGACTATACCAAAGAAGATATTGATGAAGTCAGAATAATCACTTCCTGGATTTATAACAACCAGGAGAGAGGAGAATTTATCTATATAGCAGACAAAAGCCCCGACACTATTTGTCAGGAGATTGATACTGCTATTAATAACATCTCATTTGATCACGTTCGCAATGATGAAGTATAATGCTGTAGTTATCATCTATTGTAACGCAATTCTTCCGGTTGAAAATGTTGTGTACTTAAATTAAACGATAAACCCAGATACCAAACACCAAATTCTAGTTCTTCTTCCACGGCTGATATGATATTAGTACCAATAAGGTCGGCTGTATTGCCAGTTCCATAACCAGCTAATAATGATATTGAATTATATTCGAACAGATCTAGATTAAGCCGAGTACCTATATTAACGCTGTTGGAAGGATAATAACTCCATTCCAGATATGGTTGAAGGAAAAGTTCATCTGCTAATAATTGCATATTATACCCAACCCTGACAGGTAATATACCAATTGACACTTCACTTAAGGAATAGGACCATATACTGAATAAGCTTGTGCCAGCAAAAAAACCATTATCCAATATTGGTATTGCAATATCAGCGTTTAGTAAACTTAAGAATAGACCATTAACCAAACTATTATTAGATTCTGTGTCAATTTCCGATTGACCAATTGAAAGAGCTTCTGAACTTGTTGAAAGTAATCCAAATTGCGCAATCCCAATATTCCAGGCAGAATGTTCATGATCCTTCCATTCCGTATATGTTTCCGGAACAGTATTCACAAAGTCTAATAGTGATATTCCCAGTCCCGCATATGGTGTAAAGACAGTTGTAGGACCCTCTGCCCACTCATTGCCACTAATATTCCACGCATAATCCGGATTTCTACCCATTACTGCTCCGAGATAAAATCGGAAGTTGGTACCACCCATTGAGCCTAAATCAAGGCTACCTGAAAGATTAATATACTGGGAAGGAAAATATGAAAATCCAGCTGATAAAGTTGCCGAGAGATATGGTATATCATCGCGAAGATAGAATCGCTTTCGAAGATAAATCGGAAGTAAACCTATAACTCCTTCTTCAATTCTTGCTGTTGGCAGTATTGCCTCGATCCCGTGGGTGCCAATGGTCCAATTATCTGCATCTTGAAACCATCTTAATCTATATTCAGCAATCCCAAGTCTGAACATCGATCCAGCAAATATACTCTTATTATCCGGATCTCCTCGAAAACTCTCAAGGTCAGGCAGGGGTAAGTGTACCCCCAAGGGACCTGAATTCAGGCTGGCTTCGGTGTTACCTCCTATCAGACCAACACTTTCGAACAAACCTAACCGAATAAAGTCAGGGTAAAACCTTTCTACAATACTATCTTTTTGCCTGATATAGCGTTTTGTTTCTATGACTCTAGGAGAAGGACTCACAACTCCATTATCACCGCTCTCAACAGCATCCTTATCATAATGTTTATGAGTTGAATCCCTCTCTGTAACTGTAAAAGTCTCTGTCTCAGTTCTTGTCACTGTGATACCAAGACCCTCTACTAGCGAAGAGCAAGACTGGATTACCATTGCCAGACAACAAATCCCAACTATGGTAAATAGGCCTCTAAAATTATTGTCTGATTTCCTAGTTTCCATCATTTCACCATTATGCTATGTCAATTTTGAGTGTACTCAGCTGCCTGCCTTTATAGCTAATTAGAGCTTCCAGTCTGTCTCCAACCACTACATTTCCAACCCCAGAGGGAGTACCTGTAAAAATTAGATCACCTAGTTCCAACCCATAAATTCCTTCTATACCATCAACTAATTTCTCAGCGGGAAATACCATTTGAGATGTATTACCATCCTGCATTACTTCACCATTTTTAATAAGCCTTATACCAATATCATCAAGTGAAACACCAAATTCATTGACATCCATATCATAAATATCCGAGATAGCAGTGGCTCCTTTGAAATTTTTTGCCTTAGTCCATGGATGACCTTTCTGCTTTATATCAGATTGAATATCCCTTAGTGTAAAATCAATCCCGACGCTAATACCAGTAACAACAGGTTTACTATCTGCTTGCCCAATAATCAAAACCAACTCGGCTTCATAATGCATATCCTCACTGTAGTTCGGTATCCTAACTTTAGCACCATTTCCTACTATTGAGTTTCTTGTCTTCAGAAAAACCATTGGTTCGGTAGGCAATTCATTACCAAGTTCGCGAGCATGGTCAGCATAATTTCTACCAATACAAAACACTGTCCCTGCTCTTAAGGCCGATCTGCCACTTACCCAGTTGAGCACACGTCCACAATCAGGAATATTTCCTCTATGGCTTCTCATTCAAGTATCTCTCCTTCCTCTCCATCTATTAATTCATCCAAAACTTCAGAATTTAATTCGTTAAATACCGGTTTCTCATATGGCAAACTCTTATCAGAATAAATACTTTCCATTAGCATACCCCATATTGGGGCTGCAGCGCGCCCTCCCTGACCATCGTTACCGATAGGATTAAAATTAATTCTCTGGTCATCAAAACCAACCCAGATACCGCAGATTAACTCCGGTGTATAACCTACAAACCAAGCATCTGCACCATCATTTGTCGTCCCAGTCTTGCCAGCTGCTTCAATATTCTTAAAATACCTTCTTACCCGTCCACCTGTCCCGTGGTTTACAACCGCCTGTAACATTTCTGTCATATCGTAACTAGTTGCCTCGCCAATGACCTCTTTCATTCCAATTACTTTATTCCTGTCATATATTGTCTTACCTGATTCATCTTGTATACTAGTGACATAGTATGGATCCACATGATACCCATTATTAGCGAAAATATTAAAAGCCTCCGTGATTTCCATAGGTGATAGCTCACCTCCAGCCCCAAGAGCCAATGCCGGATACGGCATTATCTTAGATTTCACACCAGCATTTCTTAATAGTTTCAAAACTTTTTTCGGAGAAGTATGCTGAGTTATTAATCTGGCTGCCACCGAATTAACTGACTTTCTCAAACCGGTTCTCATTGACATATAAGAATTCTCATCAGGACAGTCATTAGTGCCAGTTCTCGGAGCCCAAATCTCATTGGAAATGGGGTCTTCCCAAACAAAGGGACCACAACCAATTGTATCGTCAGGTGTAAGCCCTTCTTGTAAGGCTGCTGCATAAACAAAAGGCTTCAGTACCGAACCAGGCTGCCGATTAATACCGGTAACGTGGTTTAGGGAATAACGAGCATATTTATTCTCTTGCATAAATTTGGGCGAGGCTCCTACCATTGCTAGTATCTCACCTGACCGTGGATCCATAACTACTAAACCTACTTGTACGGTAGTAGCCATATTTTTAATGGAATCAACAAAGTTTTTACTTTTGCGGAGATCATCAGCAATAGCACTTTTCTTGGCATCAGTATTGGCTGAAATATATGCAGGTGTTTCTCTTATTGATTTGCTGATGAGTTTATCAAGAAGTTGTTTGTTCCGAGACCATTTGAATTTTTTATCCATTTTTTCTTGAAAGACAGCAATATGCTTACCTACTGCATTAAGAGCGTGCCTCTGAATCGAACTATTCAGAGTTGTTTGTATCTTAAGACCATCACCATAGAGATCATAGGCCGAAAGTGCTTCACTATCTCGCAGTTCTTGTCTGATGTCTTCCACAAAATGAGGTGCAATACCTGTAATAGGTGTCTCAGGGTCACCTTCTACATGTGAAATTTCTTCAGATCGGTATAGTTCGTACTCTGCTAAAGTAAGATATCCAGCTTCGGCCATCATTCTTAGTACAAGATTTCTCCTGTTAAGCGCACGGTCATAATTTTTAGTTGCATCATAATTGGAAGGAGCTTTTACTTTAGCTACCAGATATGCAGATTCCGGAACAGTTAGATCCTTAGGCTTTTTATTAAAAAATGCTTTTGCAGCCATATCGATCCCGTAGTTACCACGCCCAAAGTTCACTGTATTCGCATACATAACCAGAATCTGGTCTTTGGTATAGGTTTCTTCTATCTTGACAGCAGTAAAAGCCTCTTTTAACTTTCTTTCGATTGAGCGCTCTCTACCTACAAATAAATTACCAGCTAATTGTTGGGTAATAGTAGAAGCACCTTCTCTTCTCCCTTGAAAAACGTTTTTAAAAATTGCTTTAAAAAGTCTTTCAGAGTGTACTCCCCAATGGTCATAAAAAGCTCTATCCTCCGTTGCTATCAGGGCCTCGAAAAAATGATTAGGAATTTGGCTCTTAGAAAGATTGACTCTTCTCTCGTTGGCAAACAAAGCTATCTGTTCCCGGTCACGAGAAAAAACTTGACTAGCTCTCTCCTGAGGTGGGTTTTCCAACTGAGCCAGTGAGGGTATATTTCCGGAAACAACACTATCAATATACAAAGCAGTGCCACCAGCTACTATCAAAAAAGTAACAATAAGTATCAATAATGTCTGAGAAGGCGATGGTATCTTCATATTCTCAGTTCCTTATTTCTCATCTTTCATTATCATTTAACTTCTTTTATTACTTTGTTAATCTCTACCCTTCTTAACCTTCTTTCATAACTATCGACTGTTTCACCATCCAATCTAGATAATAATCTTGTCTCTCCAGCCGAACTGACTCTAAGTATTTCACTCGATACCCCCAGTTTAATCAACTCCCTTTTAATAAAATTAGAGCGGCGATGCCCTAAATCCATGTTATAGCTGAGAGTCCCTTTGGTATCAGTATGACCAATTAGCTCGATATATTCAATCCTTTCATAAAACCTTTTGATATGTTCAGCTAACCTGGAAATACTTGTAGTCCATCTCTCATCGGTCTCTATTCCCATAGAGTCCAATACAAAATCATAAGGATCATCAGCTACATCATTGGGAAAATTAATCCGAAGGAAAATTTGCGATGGAAGTATCAGGTTAAGTTTTACACTATCACCACTTTGCTTTCCAACTAAAGAAACGCGTTCTGATTTATAGAAATCATTTTCAGACTGTGCTGTTACTTCTATATCACTGGTAGTAGCTACCTCAATCTCAAAAGACCCATCAACTGCGGAATTGGTTGTATCCAACTGTTTATATGTCTCAAGCTCCTTTGCCGTAATAACTGCATTACTTACCGGTTTGCCAAGTTCATCTTCTACTTTCCCTTTCAGAACTAGGCTTACAGTATCTTTCTCCTCAGATGCAATAGAGATTTCTAAATCTGATTCCGCAAAGCCATCAACATCATCACCACCCTCAGGTTCTATATCTGTAGCTGCAGCGCGATCAATGATTATTTCATCTTCTTGCTCACTTATACGCTTCTTAAAGAAGGCATATAAGTCATAACCGCCTTTGCCACCTGGCCTGTCCGAAGTGAAATATAAAACCCGCCGCTTTTCAGGATTCTCACTAGATGGAAATAATTCATTATGCTCGGAATTTATCGGCTTACCAAGATTATCAGGTGAACTAAATAACAATTTCTCACCTTCCAGAGAAACTGAGGCAGAGAATAAATCAAATCCCCCGATATTTCGATGACCGGAACTACTAAATATCATTTTCTTAATATAGGGATCGTAGTAAGGTGATAGTTCATTGCAGGGTGTATTAATTGATGGTCCCATATTGATTGGTTTGCCTACATCACCATTATTCCACTTTGCATAGTACAGATCGGTGCCACCATATCCACCTTCAATATCAGAAGCAAAAAAAACATAATCTCCCGCAAATGCAAGCTGAAAATGAGAAACCCAATAGTTTGTTTCTTCTGAATTGAAAACTCTGTTAAGTTTTTTGAACTGAACATGTCCGCTGCTTCTGTCATACTTTGCTAAATAGCTCAAACCAGGTAAAGTATCAACCGTATAATAACCATTCTTATCCGGTCTCAACGAAGCCTTACTGATAGAAATACTGACATAGTCTTCTCCATCCGGAGCCGTGAACGGCATACCGTAATTATATTTAGTTTTCCCTGAGACAATGTATTGATAAGACAAGTTATTAACTGCCGAACCAGAATAAACCGATAAGCGCTGATTAGCTCCTTGATTTTCTCTACGAGTAACATACGACCATCTATCATCCATGGCAAAAGAAATATGCCATTCATTTTGCGGAGTATTAGCATTTACATTTTTTAATACGAAATACTCACCATTTTCATCGGCTGTAGAGATTCCAGTCGGTATTATCTTACCGCCACTATAAATGTCAGGAGAGCAAACAGGCGGCACCGGACAGGATACCTCCTTTGGTTCAGTATAGCCTTTTATACATGAATTGATAACTAAAGGCAGACATGCCAAGAGTATCAGAATAGTCTTTGTATTTATTTGCTGGATCAAAATCAGGAGTTATATTTATTGCGCAAATTAGTGAATTCACAATCAAGTTCTAAAGCCTTGTGCAACAGTTCCATATATATATGGTCGCTAATCTCAATAGCACCTAGTTGAGCTGTAAAAGGATTTATATACTGTGAATCGAGTAATAGAAAATGGTTTTGGTTTAATATATCAATCAAATGGTAGAATGCTGCTTTCGAAGCATCTCTTTCTCTACTATACATTGATTCTCCAAAAAAAGCGCCACCAATCGAAAGTCCATAAAGACCTCCTACAAGCTCACCACTGATTCTGGTCTCTATACTGTGTGCATAACCCATATTATGCAATTGTGTGTAAGTTTCAATTATATCCTCGCTTATCCAGGTCTCCTCCCTTTGGCTACATCTCCTGATTACCTGCTCAAAATCAATATCAATAGTAAAATGATAACCGTATTTTTTCACTGATTGTCTCAAACTACGAGGCCTTCTTGCTGCATCCAGAGGTATAATAGCACGATTCTCAGGTTTATGCCAGAAAATAGGACCATCTTTATCCTCCGACATAGGAAAATACCCTTGGCGATAGGCCATAAGCACAAGTTCTGGTACTAATGTATGTGAAAAAAGCAAAAATTTTCCTCAAGTATAATATGCAAAGATACTCAGAGACTTGCTAAAGTCTTGACAATATTATTTTGGAACGACCGTTCTGCAACATATCAGAACGGTCGTTCTGTTTTAATTATATAAACATAGGATAAAATGATGGGAAAACTATCAAACAAAGTAGCTGTAGTCACGGGAGGCAATAGTGGCATCGGCTTCGAAACAGCAAAAAAATTTATAAGCGAGGGGGCAAGGGTTTTAATAACTGGAAGAAACGAAGAAAAACTCAAAAAAGCCTCAGCTGAAATAGGAGCCGAATATTTTGTTGCTGATGCTTCAGACTCTTCGGATATTACGAAACTGGCTGAGCATTTAAAAGAAAACTATCAAGGCATAGACATACTGTTCAATAATGCAGGGGTTTTCTTTATGTCGCCGCTAGGCAGTATTAATAAAGAGAGTATAGACTCCCAGATGGATATAAACTTTAAAGGAGCAGTTCTTACCACAGACGCTCTCCTACCCGAAATCAAAGAGAATGGTTCGATTATTAACCTCTCCTCAGTAATTGCATATATGGGAACACCGGGAACGGCTATATATGCGGCTTCAAAAGCAGCTCTAAACTCATTTACCCGAACAGCGGCTGCAGAACTGGCTCCAAAGAAAATCAGAGTTAATTCTATCAATCCAGGCCCAATCGAGACTCCAATTTTCGAAAAAACTGGAATGAGTGAGGAGCAGATAAGTGGATTCGCCGAAACTATACAACAAAAAATACCTTTACAACGGTTTGGCAAAACAAAAGAAGTTGCTGATTTTGCCCTCTTTCTAGCCTCGGACGAGTCTTCTTATATGACAGGTGGTGAATATAATGTCGATGGTGGTGCAACTTTAATATCATAATAATATTGTTATCTTTGGGGCGATATTATCGTCCCAAAGTATTTGTATGCCCAAACCCAAACAGTTCGATATAGAAGAAACTCTGGATAAGGCCATTGACATCTTTTGGTCCAAAGGCTATCGTGGCACTTCGATTAGAGATTTAGTTGAAGGTCTGGGGATTAACCGGGCTAGTATCTACGATACGTATGGTAATAAAAATGCGTTATTTCTTTCAGCATTAGATAGATATCATGAAAAATATATAAATGCTTTTCGTGATGAGCTTTTGAAATATAATAATGTACAAGAGGGTATTAAGAGGACTTTTACTAAAATTATTGATAAAGGGCTTGTAAATGAGATACCCCGTGGCTGTATGGTTGTAAATACTGCATCCGAATTGTGCAGCACTGAAATAAATAAAAACTTTTTTGTTGAGAAAAATGCTACAAAGTTTGAAAAAATAATGTATGATTATCTGCTGAACGGCCAAAAGAATGGTCAGATAAATAGCTCAACTGATATAGAGAGCCTGGCTAACACTTTGTACACATTCTACAGTGGTTTACAAACTAAAACCAAACATCGCCAAAACATCGAAAGCCTTAAAAAGGAGATTACAGCTATAACAGCATTGATATGTTAATAACTGGAATAGTCAATTAAGAGATAATCTTTCCGCCACCAGCAAATTTGCCTCTAAAATATCCGCTTATGAAGGTATCTTCTATAACACCTCTGCTTGAAGAAGCATGAATCATCATACCATAACCACTATAAATACCGACATGGTTGATATGAGTACCGTCATAACTGAAAAAGACCAGATCTCCTAATGTAAGATTGTCCATATTATCTTCGATACCAAGATAATGAAATTGTCCGGCAGCAGTTCTTGGCAACATGAATGACTCCTTCTTGAAGATCTCCATTACGAATCCTGAACAATCAACTCCTTTTCTAGAGTTTCCACCCCAGGCATATGGCACACCTATCCACTCCCTGGCTCGATCTATCAATCTTTGTCTGAACTGATCAGCATCATTAGTCTCAGGGGGAGAATAATTTAGAGAAACGGTTTTCTTACTTTTAATTTTCCCGGTTAGGTTTATTGCCTTAGCCGGTTTTGGAGGAGCAGCAGAAATGTGTGTCTTTGGGCTAGACACTTTATCGGCAAACCGTACAGAAGAACTACATGACTGAATAATAAGGCATATAATTACAAGACTTAGCCAGCAAGTTAATTGAACATGATATGATTTTAATATTGAAATCATATTTATTTCACGGCTCGCTTTGCAATTGGTTTCGGGCGATAGCGCGATATAGCTTTTACCATCATTAATAAAAGTAAACTCGCAAATATCAATCCGGCTTTCAGTAGATTCTCTTCCATCACAGGCTTCAATTGTTTGTTATGCTCTATTGTTTATCAATCAAACAAAATGCCAAAGCCTTTAACAATGAAATGCTAACTCAATATGTGATAAATAGTAGATTTACTTTCAAATACAAAAAGCACCGAATTAATAACTCGGTGCTTCAAATGTAACATACTCTATCTCACAAAATTCTATATTAGTTCTTCTTTGGATATGGAGGTATTTTAGGAATCTTTTTATAATTACCCTTAGCCATTTCATCCATCACATATTTAATTGCCGTGTCTAATTGATCATCAATTCCTCGCATTAGACGATCAGGATGATTATCTACAACAATATCAGGTTTCATACCTACACCTTCCAGAATCCAACTACCATCTGCACCAAAGTTAGCAGATTCAGGCTTATAAACATAGCCACCATCAATCATCGGCAGAGGTCCATAAATACCAATGACACCTCCCCAACTTCTTTTTCCGATGATTGGGCCCAATTCGTTCGCCTTAAATCGGTAGGGAAAAAGATCCCCATCCGATGCTGATAGTTCATTGATAAGTAAAGCTTTCGGACCGGGAAATACTCCCGTAGGAGATGAAGAAACTGTTTTTTGATTTCGCTTAATTTTGACAATTGTCAACTCTCTTATAAGTCTCTGGGTTATCATCGGTGATACATTACCACCCCCATTATAACGATCATCAATTATAAGGCCTTCTTTGTCCAGTTGTGGCAACCAGTACTCAAAAAACTCAGTTAAGCCACTGCCTACACCCATATCCGGGATATGAATATAGCCAACACGACCATCAGTTTTATCCGAAACATATTTTCTATTAGTTTCAACCCAGTCAAGGTATCTAAGTCCCTTCTCTGATTTAATTGTCTTTACATACACCTTACGAGAAGAACTACCCGGTGAATCAGCTACTTCTAACTCTACCCAATCACCAACTTTGCCAACAAGAGCCATAAAAGGGGTAGTTTTTTTATCAAGCTTTGTACCATTAATAGCTATCAGATAATCTCCCTCATCAACTTTATTACCAACTTGGTCAAGAGGTGAATAAGTCGCTTTATCCCAATTTCTACCCAAATATATTTTTTCAATTCTATAACCACCATCATTCCAGGAAAAATCAGCTCCCAGAAGGCCAACTCCAACTTCATCTACTTTTGGCAAATCTCCGCCACCTACATATGCATGCCCTACATTTAATTCTCCAATCAATTCACCCATAATATAGGTCAGATCACTTCTATGGCGTACATATGGTAATAAAGCACCATATCTGCGTCTCATATCTTCCCAATCCACCCCATGCATATTAGGATCGTAGAAGAAATATTTCATCTGACGCCAAGTCTCGTTATAAATCTGCTGCCACTCTTTCTCTCGATCAAGCAGAATATTCATATTCGAGAGATCAATCTTATTTTCAGTCTTAATCTTGGAGCTAAGGTTTTCTATATAATATTTACCCTTACTTCTCACCATCATTTTTTTGCCATCTGACGAGATTTGCCAATTTGCAAAGTCACCTATTTTCTTCTCTTCTCTTTCTTTTACATCAAAAACATAAGTAGCTGGCTTATCACCTACTGCATACCGAGTATAATAGAGCTTGTGGTCATCAGTGGCTCGAAGCCCGAAATAATTTGCCGATGGCAAAGGAAAATCAAATACTCTTCTTTGAATGCCATCAAATTCGATCTCAACTTTTACTGGTTGATCTTTATCTTCTTTTTTATCATCCTTACCAGGTATTTTAACCTCATACCCTTCGTATCCGAATAGGTTAGGAGTATCTTCCGTAAGTGCTATAGCAAAAATACTCTGCATATCCGAATAGGATACATTCCACTCGATATCACTTACTCTCGGCTTAAAGCTTCTCTCTGATTTAAATAGCATATAGTTCCCACCAGGAGTAAAGACAACATCTGTTGCAGAGTAGAAGCCATCAGTGACAGCTTGGGTCTTACCTGACTGAGTATCATATACATATATTAACCCCATCATCTGCGGATTATAGTCAATATAGGCAATCCAGCGGCTATCCGGAGACCATGCTACATCACGCAATTCCCATGTATCTGATCGAGCAACATCCGTGATCTTGCCACTAGAAACATCCACATATTGCAGCCGGAACTCTTTGTCCATTGTCAAAATCTTTTTGCTATCCGGAGACCAAATAGCAGCAAAACGGTAGGAATCTGAATTATCGGTAAGCTGCCTTTTATCTGTGCCATCAGGTTTGACTAAATAAATCTCATCCTCACCTGATTCATCACTTATATAAGCAATATAATCGCCATTGGGTGACCAAGTAGGATTTCGGTCGTGAGCACCTGGCGTCTTTGTTAGGTTATTTGTTAACCCTTTACCATTAGGCACCACAAATAAATCTCCCCTTGCAGAGAAAAGCGCAAAATCTCCTTCCGGCGAAAGTGTGCTCCCTTGTATATTTTTAGAGGCATCAATTAATTCAATACGCTCTGAGGCAAAATCAGAAATTATTGTAACAGGTACCTTATCAAAAGTATCTGTCTTGGTATCAAGTAAATATATCTCGCCTCCACTGGTAAAAGCTATCTTTCCCATATTCAGTGAAGGAAATTTAACATCATATTCTGTGAAGTTAGTGATCTTCTTTGTAGACTTGGAGGATAGATCATACATAAATATGTTCATTCTCTTATCACGATCTGATAAGAAATAAATCTTACCATTATCAGACCACATAGGAATTATATCTTGAGCTTCATTATTAGTAATGTTTTCCAGTTCTTTTGTGTCAAAGTTATATATCCAGATATCATCAGCTTGCCCTCCACGGTATCTCTTCCATGTTCTAAATTCACGAGAAATTCTATTATAAGCCATTTTCTTACCATCAGGGCTCATATAAGCAAAACCACCATGTGGTACAGCTACTTCTTCAGGCAAATCTCCATCAGTGCTTTGTAGCCAAAGCTTCCCTGTCCAGGCATGCCACCAATTACCTCTATTACGAAATAAAATATCGTCTTCACTATCCCAATGCATTACAATCTTATCAGGTCCCATTCGATCAGGAAGAGGTCCGATATCCATTGAATAAGTAAGCCTCTTTGCATAGCCCCCTGCTTCCGGTATTACATAAACTTCCCTATTACCATCGTATTCACCTGAAAAAGCTATCTGAGAACCATCTTCGGAGTAACGAGGAAATATCTCTATCCCGATATCACTAGTTAATCTGGTAGCAAGCCCTCCGCCAGAAGCTACCTTCCAAAGATCACCAGCATATGAGAAAACTACCTCATCTCCACCATATGATGGGTAGCGCATAAGTTTAGTTTCATTCTGGGAATAAGCAATTTGAAGCGATACAAATAGACTCACAAATACAGTAATAAGCCCTAGGGAAATATGTTTAATCATTTTTTTGGTCAGATAAGTTTGTATTATTTGCAAATCACAAGATAAATATTTTATGGGAGATGCAGTCAATAGGTTCTTTGGATATTAGCCGAAATTACAACTTTGAAATACCTTTTCAGAGTTTTTTGGATGAAGCTATTACTTTTATATTCTATAACACAGCAAATATTGATAAATACTCATGAGGATCAAATACATATATCAAAGCTGACTAGCATTGAATGTGTGTTTATTGATCTATTTCATTGTGCTATCAGATCTTTGGGCTACTCTACCGGAAAGAGAAAGACGGAAGTATCACGGATGACACTCGCCCCCCCGAAACAACCTATAGCATCACCTTCGATTGTATTCAATAGATCATTATACTGCTGACTCCCTCTTGCTTGTAAGAACCAACGCAGCATATTGAAGTCACTTCGGAAAATCGAAACTTCATGAAGGCCATACCATCGCAGTGCTCCCCATATTACAACAGACTCATTAGTCGGAAGCAACCCCCAGGTAGTTGTATTGTCATAGGCTCTTTCATCACGGAAAGGGTTTGGCACTCTCATATTCATTGTGTCTGTAGGAGGGTCTAAATATATGCCATATTCCAAAGTATCCAGAGCTTTCGATTCAAGAAGATAAAAACCACCCTCCCCTGTCCATGATATATCTACGACAGCTGTATCAATTTGGCTATCTGTTGGATAGTAAATAAAATCAGGTGCCTTCTCTACCCAACTAAATGTATCTGGTACCGAAGCCTTTCCGGTAGCTGTCTTATTATCAGCAAATTTCACATTAAGTGTATAATCCATATTTGTCTGCACCAAATATGTCGAGTCAGGGAAATAGTAACCTTCTTCCCCTTCTGCCGCAATCTCAAGCCTAAATGAATTCCCCAGTGTATCTGAAATTATTACCTCGGCATCTCTCACAAGAGCTTGCGAATAATCAAAAGGGGTGTTAATGGGATAAGTACGGACAATTCTAATATCACTTATTGGCTCACCACCTATAACAAAAGCCTCAATTACATAACGCTCTTCATAGGCAGTTGGAAGATCATCGCCGCATGAAACGAATAGAGTCAGAAAACATATCAGTGGAAATAAATATTTTTTCATTAAAATCTTACCTCGAAAGAAATAGTCGGTAATATTGGAAGCAATAAGAAATCCTCAGAGACAATACTATTTTCTTCCTCAACAAAACGCCTGAACCATATATCTCTACGACTATAAACATTATATATGTCTAAAATCAGTTTTGCAGGCACATCCTCGAATAGATCCCAACCATAGCTGGCATATAGATTAAGCTGATGAGACGGTGGTAACCTCAGACCCCATCTTTGTGTTGGATATGTTCTTGGTCTTCCTTTTATATCACCGGGTAGCCTTGAATACCAAAAAGAGCTGGCTCCAGTATATGACTGGCCACTTTGGAAAATAAATGTAGCTCCAAAATCCCAACTCTCGTCCAATTGATATGATCCTACTAATTTCAGGTCATGCCTCCTATCCCACTTAGGACGAAAAGGCGTTCCAAAATTAACTGAGTCAAATTCAGCTTCGACAAAACCAAGTGCATAACCAATCCACCCCGAAAAATCACCAACAGATTTCTGAAAAAATACTTCAAAACCATAGGCTTGTCCATTCCCTTGAAAGAAATAATCGCCTGTAGTAGTCCCCCTTTCAATTTGAATAGTATTCAGTTCACTCAGATTCTCGAGATACTTATAGTATACATCAAAATTTAGATTATAGCCTTCGATAGGCATTGTCTCAAGACTTAAGATATAATGATAGGCTCTTGAGAGACCAACTGTAGTGTCAGTTGGGAGCCATGTATCGAAAAAAGTAAAATCAGGTAGCGTTGCGAGTTTAAGGTTTTGATGGAATATCCCTGTCGCTGCTTTGATAGAAACATCTTCAGTAAGTATATATTTTATTGCAAACCTGGGGTCTAGCGTAACCTTCTCTGCTGTTTGCCAATATGATCCTCTAAGACCAAGTTGGATAAATATCAGTTCATCAGGGCGATAATTTGCTTGAGCATATCCGGAATAATTATAGTCTCTGATATTGAGATCAAGCTCTCCTTGATTGTTTTCGGTCTCATTTGCAGGCTCATCATCATTATCACCAACTGTACCATCAAAATCTTGTAGATAACCGAAATTATATGCGTTAACCTCGATACCATACTTTGTTGTAAGTTTATCAGAATTAAACCACTCAAGAGCCGATTTAAGAGTAAAGTCTTCTATGCGATTTCTAATGAGAAAATCAAATCCGGAATTATCACCTCCAAATTGCGTCTGGTATCGACTGAAGCTGAAATTATTATCCCAAAATAAATTATCCTCGAATATATGTGTCCACCTTATAGCAGCCAGTCTATTGCCTACATCTAAGGCAAAACTTACACCCAGATCAGCTGCTTCAAGCCTGTCATTTGAGATAAAACCTGAAATAGAAACTTTGTCATCATCACCGAAGTTCTGCGTTATTTTACCATTAACATCGTAAAATCCGAAATCAGGTACTTCAATGTCCACATTTCCATCCAAGGCCGCTTTGATCAGTTCGAAATAAGTCCTACGCCCTCCCAGGAAAAAAGAACCGTTACCTAGCGGGCCTTCAAGAGAGAGCTTACTACTGATAGCCCCGATAGAAGCCATTCCGTCTATTTCCGATTGATTTCCATCCTTCTGTGTGATATTTAATACCGAAGACATTCTTCCCCCATACTCTGCAGGGAATCCACCTTTTATTAATTCAACATCTTTAATAGCTTCAGAATTAAATGTCGATATGAATCCAAATAGATGTGATGGGTTATATACGGCAGAACCATCCAAAAGAACTAGGTTTTGATCTGGGGAACCACCCCGAACAAAAAGACCACTTGATATCTGTGAAGATGTAAGTACACCTGGCAAGAGCTGTAAGGTTCTGAATACATCAGATTCACCCCCTATCCGAATCTGCTTAATCTGTTCTACAGGAATATTGACTTTGGAAATAGTTATCTGGCTTTTATCTGAATCTCGGAATGCCTCAACAACCACTTCTTCTGCCAAAGTTCCACCGACAGTCAACTCAAAGTCAAGCCTCCGGCTATCATCAGTGGTAATATTTAACTCCTGTCGGAACTCCTGGTAACTTACTGATTTCACAGAAATCGTATACTTTCCTTTAGGTATATCGCTAATAGAATAGTAACCATTGGTATTGGTCTTGGCACCAAGAGAAGTTCCTTCCAGATAAACTGTTGCTCCAATTAGTGTTTCTTTGGTTACAGAATCTTTGACAACGCCCGAGATTGAACCAGCCTTACACAAGAAAGGCACAGCAAATACTACAATAAAAAAAAGAAATCTCAATATATCAGTTCCATGAATATCCCAGAATAGATAGAATACCGGGCAATACTTTTTGCTTGGTGACGATTGATTCAACTTATAGTTGCTATATTATTTATTTATCTAGCTCAGTAAGTTAATCTCTACCTATATCAGCCTCTTCAGAAAATCATTATAGAAACTGAGGGGTGATATTAATCAAAGGCAATTGCCCCTCCAAACCCAATCCCTAGCCCATGGTTTGTTAATCCATCAGGCGAACGATCAAGCCACCAGCCATAATCCGAATTATTCGAGTATTGATACTGATAGCCAATAGCTATCTGCAATGAGAAGTTTGATTCAAACACCCACTCATAGCCTAGCCCAAAAGAATGATTTCGAGATAGACCTAAGCGTTTATCATATGTTACACTAGGTATATCATTAGCAATTATAAAATTGAAATCTCTAATCTCCGAAAATTCCCAATAACTGAAAGCATAAAAGGCATAGAGTTTTCGCTTGTCTGAGCGATCAATAGAGAACTGCACCTCAAAACCTGGTATCAGGTACTCATCAGCAAGATCTTGATAGAACTTCCTATCAACTATACTGCCCGGCTCAAAACTCTTCAGATAGCCACCTATACTACCTTTGAATGAAAGAAAACGAGTTGCATCAACCTGCACTGTAAAACCAGGTCCTGTCATCGTTGACAGTCCGACTCCGAATTGAAATCGAGGTAATTTATTTACCCCGGCAAAAGTAAATCCAATTGATGCAAGAAGCAATAAAACTATTAAGGAATATCTGATTTTCATTTACTGTTTCTTGAGGGGGTATCATTCCCCATCTTCTTGCTCCATCTCTTTTAAATCTACAACTGCCGAGATACCGAGCTCTGCATTTGTCCTCAGATCGATATATTTTTCAGCTATAGGCACTTCGATTATCCACTCCCCATCAGTATTGATATACCCTAACTTATTCTCATCACGGTTTGCTGCCCAAGCAAGACCATTCTTAAACGGTGCACAGTAAGTAAAAATTTTGCCGAATGGGAACTCGCCTTCTTTATCTACATAAACAAACTTGTTGTTGATCATAGCAGAAGCATAGCCTTCGGAGAAATCAGTAACGTAATCAAATAGATAACTTTTTAGAAAATTACCTTCGGTATCTATTAAAGCATATTTCAGATGACCATCTCTACTAAGCTTGCCTACCCAGGCCCTACCTTCCCTAAAAGGATTTGCAACATCAAATTCAGGGTCAATAACAAATTTTTTCTGCTCAACATCAATATAACCTAGAAAACCAGAATCAGATGTAGCTATTAGTCCTTCACTATGCTCGCCAGGTGAATCAAAAATAGGGGGTATTATATAATCACCTTTTGTATTGATATAGCCTACATTGGGAACAGAGTCAGCAACAGCTGCCAGCCCATCGCTAAACTTATATCCAACTACATGCTTGGGTAAAGTTATAATTTTTCTTCCTGCTGTATCTACATAACCTCGCCAACCGTCTTTGGCTAATGTATCCATTACATAAGCCAGTCCATCATTAAATGTAGTGAAATCTACATATTCACGCGGAAGAATTACTGCACCATCTTTGTTTATATATCCTGCGCGGAATGGTAGGTCTTGATTATCCGTCTGATCGGCTACAATTGCCATCCCATTTTTAAAGGGATCTATTATCTCAGCATCAGAGACAATCCTAACCTCTGCATGAGTATCAAAAAAAACCGATTTTGCCTGCCCTTCTGGATCGAAAGCTCGGGCTGCAAAATAACCTTCTGAGTAACCGAATAAATGAATAAGAGGAATTGGCTCAAACATTTGCTGCCCACTATGATCCAACACATGCCATTTCCCTTCGAGCAAATAAGCTACTAAAGGCTCTGACCTTTCTTCCGTTGATATATCCTGAGCAAATAAACCAGACTGAATGAACAATATTAAAATTGCGAGTATACTTTTAGTCATAATCAATATTTAATGTGACAACTTCATGCATTACGAAATGCCAAGTGCATTGGTTAATTGGCGTACAAAAATAAAAAAGCCACCACACTATAGAGTGTATGGTGGCTTATTAAGTATATTCATCTTTGCAGAATTATATTAGCTGTAGGTTTTTACCTACTTTCTCAAAAGTATCAAGAATATAATCAAGGTGTTTTTTTTCATGAGTTGCCATGTATGATGTTCGCATCATAGACATGCCTGGAGGTACGCCGGGTGGAATAAAGGCGTTAACGAATACTCCATTATCAAATAGCTGGCGCCACATCAAGAAAGCTTTATCATCATCTCCGGTCATCACGGGGACAATTGCTGTCTCATTTTGTATAACCTGGTAGCCAAGCTCCTGAAAACCTTTTTTCATATAAAGTGCGTTTTCGGCAAGTCTATCCACTCGCCAAGGCTCATCTCTTATGATCTCGAGGGCTTTGAGAGTAGCTGCTACTGAAGAAGGTGTCGGTGATGCTGAAAAAATAAGTGCAGGAGAATGGTGCTTGATATAGTTAATCACTCTCTCCGGACCAGCAACATATCCTCCGAGGGAGGCTAATGATTTGGAGAATGTTCCCATGACCATATCTGTTCTGCTTTCAAGACCAAAATGAGAAGGTGTACCTCGTCCTCCTTTACCAATCACCCCAAAAGCATGAGCATCGTCGACTAAAACACGAGCACCATATTTTTCAGCAAGTTCTACTACGGCAGGCAGACTCATTATATTTCCTGTAACGGAAAAAACTCCATCAGAAACAATTAGTTTACCTGCTTTCTCAGGAATTCTCTTTAAGACTTGCTCCAGAGATTCCATATCATCATGCTTATATCTAACGAATTCTGCAAAAGCTCCCTTCGCCATCATTGCACCATTAACAATACAGGCATGATTTTCTTTATCAGATATAATGTAATCACCCTTCAGAACTAATGTAGAAACAGTTCCAAGAGCAGTCTGATAACCAGTAGAAAACAATAATACGGATTCATAACCAAGGTAATCAGCAAGCTCTTCCTCTAGCTTATTGTGTAGATCAAGTGTTCCTGTCAGGTATCGAGACCCCGAACACCCTGTTCCATATTTAGCCAAGGCTTCGGCCGCAGCCTCTTTCACCCTGGGATCAGCAGTCAGACCCAGATAGTTATTCGAACCGGCCATCACCATCTTTTTTCCTTCGACAAAGACTTCTGGGCCTTCGTTTTCTTCAATAGCATGGAAATAAGGATATAGTCCCTGCTCTTTTACCTTGTCTGATCTATCATAGGCATAACATCTGTCAAATAGATCAACTTTTTTCTCATCTACGATAGGGGGTGTCGTCATCATTAACTCAAGCTTAACTGGATATTAACACTACTTTAAGTTAAGCAAAACGGAATTAAGTACAATAAGTTGTTTCGAGGTAGTATATAGTCAAATGACTGATTTCAGAAGTGGCTTTGTTCAGCTTCGGACGGGTCTATACCACAAATATCAGCAAGCTTTCTCTTCAGCTCTTCTTTCTCGGCCTCAGATAAATCCGAGAGTGATTGCCTGTACTTAGCTGTCAGATCGTCGCAGTCTTCTGTGTTTGCATCCAAATCCATTTTCTCGTGCTGAAAATCATACTGAGCTAAATTAATCTTCCCCCACGCTTCTTTTCTACTACTGAAACCAAATTTAAATCCAAAAGCCAGAACATATATAAAAGCTACTAGTCCGGATACTTCCAGCACTGATACTTCTCTATCAAGCCGTAAGTTATTATATAGATAATGGTTAGCTATATATGATAATGTATAAGAAATGCAAAAAAGTAACCCGCCCACAAATACAATAAAGAAAAGTGAACGGGCTAATTTATTTGCCGAGAAGAGTCTATGTGACATTATATTCGTTTATTCATATCTGAGAGACTCATAAAGGGTATTTAGTCTCTTTCTGAGATGAAGGACGGCATACCTTTTACGGGCCAGAAGAGTGTTTATATTAACACCACTTTCCTCTGACATTTGTCTAAACGAAACACCTTCAAATTCATTTTTAACGAACACTTCTCTCTGCTCATCCGGTAACTCCAAAAGACCTTCCTGAACAGATTCCCAAATTGTTTTCCTGATAAGATCTGTCTCGGGTGAAGCATGCAAATCACCAAGGAAATTCTCAAAAGAATCAATACCATCTTCCGACGAACCAGGCGATTGCATATCAGAAAAGTTTTCGGCTCTTTTCTTTCTATAAGAATCAATAATTCTATTTCGAACAGCTGTAAAGACCCAGGAAGCTATATTTTCAATTGGTTTCTGGACATTTCTGCTAGCAGCCAATACATTAGTAAAAACGTCTTGGAGAATATCTTCTGCTTCTTCATGGCTTCGCACACGCTGCCTAATGAAACCCAAAAACTTTTTTCTATCCGTTTTGAATAATTTTTCTATTTGTAGTGCTAAATCCATTTATACACCTCCGGATGTACTAATGATAATGATTTACCTGTTTGTATGATATGATATTAATCTGATGAGTTAGAAAGATATTGTATTGAAGTAATCAAAAACTAAAACAATACTCTTGTTTACTTACTCTTTCAGACAATAGCTATACCACTGAAATACGTAATTCCCTGCCTAGTAGTTCTATTATGCCATAAAGACATGCCATTGTGTCAATTGGTTATCCAAGACAATTTAAATGCTGCCATATTTTGCCAACATCTAAAGCCTACTAACTGAATAAACCTGTTAATAACTTAAAGAACTATCTGTGGAGCAGTGTACTTAAGACATTTATTTCACTAAAGACAATCACTAGACGATGAATTATAGATAATGCTTTATCCTCTTCATTCTATCTTAACAATCTTTGTTGATATAAAAGCCTATCTATAACATACGAAAGATTATAGTTAAAAGCAATAGATTGATCAATAATAAATTGCTATTACTTATAGGTATAAGTTAGAAAGTGTTTTTCTTGGTTGTTGAATTTAGTATGACCAATCACTTCATTGGTATTTGTATACCATGTTTTTCAGCATTGCCTGCGGCAATCTCATAGCCAGCATCAGTATGACGAAGTATACCCATTAGCGGATCATAAGTTAGTACTCTGGAGAGCCTTGCCTCGGCAGCAGGAGTACCATCGGCAACTACTACCATGCCTGCATGCTGACTCATTCCCATACCGACGCCACCTCCATGATGAAGGGAAATCCAGCTGGCACCACCTACTGCATTAAGAGCAAAATTTAGCATAACCCAATCCGAAACTGCATCACTTCCATCCTTCATAGATTCAGTTTCGCGATGAGGTGAGGCAACCGAGCCGCAGTCCAAATGATCGCGGCCAATTACGATGGGAGCTTTCACTTTGCCTTCGGCTACAAGCTTGTTGAATAGAAGGCCAGCTTTCTTACGCTCACCATAACCCAGCCAACAAATACGAGATGGAAAACCCTGCCAACCAACTCTGCTCTGAGCATTTTTAATCCATCGGTGTAAGTCCTTTTTCTCAGGAAAAAGTTCCATAATAGCTCTGTCGGTCACATAAATGTCTTCCGGATCTCCAGAAAGAGCTACCCATCGGAATGGACCACTACCCTCGCAAAAAAGAGGTCTTATGTATTCAGGCACAAAACCATTAAATTCAAAAGCCCTATTATATCCACCATTTTCTTTTGCTTCACCACGGATATTGTTACCATAATCAAAAACAATAGCTCCTTTATCTTTAAACTCCACCATTGCTTTGACATGAGCTGCAATTGATTTATAAGTCTCGGTCAAATACTTCTGAGGGTCACTGACTCTGAGGTCATCAGCTTCTTCCTTGGTGTATCCGGCAGGATAATAACCATTTAATGGGTCATGAGCGGAAGTCTGGTCGGTAACGACATCTGGTAAAACTCCCATCTCATGTAACTGGGGCAGAATTTCAGCTGTATTACCTACAAGACCTATGGCCCAGGCTTTTTTGCTTGCCTTACATTCTTCAACTATTTTAAGAGCGTCTTTCAGATCATAGACTTTCTCATCACAGTAACCATCCCTTATACGCTTATCAATCCGTGTTTCATCTATCTCTATAGTGATAGAAACTGCGCCAGCAAACGTCGCTGCAAGGGGTTGAGCTCCACCCATACCTCCCATACCACCAGTAAGCAGAAATTTACCAGCAAGGCTACCACCAAAGTGCTGGCGGGCACATTCAGCAAATGTCTCATATGTACCCTGAAGAATTCCCTGGGTACCGATGTATATCCAGCTGCCTGCGGTCATTTGGCCGTACATCATTAATCCCAGCTCATCCAGACGACGAAATTCGTCCCAATTAGCCCATTTGGGCACCAGGTTTGAATTAGCAATAATGACTTTTGGGGCGTCATTATATGTCCTAGCTACACCGACCGGTTTGCCAGATTGCACTAAGAGAGTCTCATCAGTATCCATATTTTCAAGTGTATCAAGGATAGCATAGAGAGATTTCGTATCTCGCGCAGCCTTACCAATACCGCCATAAACCACGAGCTTCTCGGGATGCTCGGCTACTTCGGGGTCCAGGTTGTGCTGGATCATCCGCCAAGCTGCTTCGATCTGCCAGTTTTTGCAGTGAAGGTCTGTGCCACCATGTGCTTTGATAGTTCTGGAAGTCTGGGGTATACTCATTCTCTTTCTCTCAGGTTTGGCCATTCTAATCTAATCATCAGTCGATTAGGTAATAATCGGTTAGCAAATTTAAGGGTTTCGCGGGAGATGTGAGGTAAGAAACTACTGTAAAGCATTTTCATTAGATCAGAATAGAAAATGATGTTGATCAACTTTTGAATGTCATTCTGAGGTTGATATCTCATTAGGAGATATCGGCTGGTAAATATGGTAACTCAGGTAACACCTAAATACTTTTTTTAACTTGTCGCGATTTCATTTAATATGAAATTGACGCTTGCAGCGGTCGCTTGTGGCGACCGGCTGTCGCGATGGTTTATGGTCATCGATCTCCTCCCCCGCCCTACGGGCACCCCCTCCAGAGGGGGACAGTTATTTAGGATTAATTAATGATGCAAAGAACTAATACTATTATGAAGTGTTCGTGATTCAATATAGTGATCTTGGTGTGTTTTCTTCAGGATAGAAATTATATTCTTTTTTGATCAATTTTTGGCAGATGATTACTTTGGTATTTTGGACCGGGGTGGATAGACTTTACGAGTGAACATTAAGTTACTATTACAGCTTGGATATTAAGCCCAAATTACTTATCATAAGAGATCAATAATTTAACTCATTTATTTAGAGAGATTTATTTATGTACTGGAAAAATCTATGTTATATCTGTATTTGTATTGTTGTTTTAATTCTTTTTCTCCTCACTTCTTGTGATGAAAATAATGTCTCAGATTGTATGGAATGTACAGATCATGAAGTTGACAATTTTGAAATTGCAATTGGTGGATTAGGTTATGATGCAAGCCTTACTACAAATGATAGTATTAGTACAGTAGTAGTTAGTGAGAATCATTCTACTGATATTGATGTAAATATAGATGCATTATTAGGCTCGCTAAATATATCAACAAACACTTCCCAAGTAAGTTTCGGTCTGGCGTTGTTTTATGATGGTGCTATTGATGCTAGTAATTTTACTAATCTAACAACAATAGTACATTACTATTATGAAAATAGTACAAGTAAAGCTGATCTCTATGACTATTCTATAAATGCAGTTAAAGATTCAGATTATTCTAGAAAAAACTTCATTATTTCAGCTTTAGACTTCTATAGAATTAGTATTAATAAAAGTACTTTGACAGAAAATATCCTGTTGTTGATGGATCAAACTAATCTCCCGGTGTCTGCCTATTTTACAGATTTTCAAACACAAATTGATTCTAAATTTGCTCCTATTTCTGATCCGACTGAAGAAGAAGATGGGTCTTATAAAAGAAAATGTGATTCAAACCCAGATTGTGATGACTGGGATAGTTTTGGAACATGTACTTTTAGTGAGCATCAGTCGGGCGGGGTCTCATCTTCATGTCTGCCACATGGTGGTGACGATGGAGTTTGTGCGACCGAACAAGCTGATGTATTATTAATATCAACTAATACACCTCTGGCTGCTGATGTAGTCCCCAGAATTTATAAAATCCGTAATGAAGTATTATTGAATGACAAATTTGAATATCTAATAGATGATTACTATTATCTTTCAACTAAGATAGCCAGTGATATTACGCTATCGATGGCCTTAGATTTCTATAGTTTATCGAATACTAATTTTTTTGATATATTAGAGAATTATAGTAATGCTTCCTATTCAGATAGTGTACTAATCTCAACAAGTACAAAGACTATTCTTGTTGATCTTTGCAATGATGCAAAAAGTTTGACAACGGACAGTAGATCAATAACAATTTTAAATTCTACCATCAGTAAAATTAATTCTTATGCAGGTAAAACAATTGCATATATTAAAGCAAATTAATCTGTCTTTATTCTTTTTTTTGGTATTATTGGGATGTAGTAGTAATACGAATGGGTATCAGGTTAAAAATGGTATTTATGCTAGTAAGCTAGATACCGTATCTACACTATGGGATAAGATATTTGGTAAGCTAGGTACAACTATAGGTGATACTTTGGAGTTAGATGCTAATGGTTCTTTTGAGAGTAGGAGTTGTGGGGGAATAAAGTATGGAGAATATTACCAAAAGGGAGATTCTTTAATACTACAAGTTGAGAGGTCGCTTTATTTTAAGAATGATTCGGCTGATAATAATCATTATACTATATCATATTTTATTGAGAATGAAAATGAACTGTATGTAGATATCGATGGCTATTATTTTAACGAGGAGAATCAGAAAGTAAAGAAAAAATTTAGAACACATTTGTTCTTGTTAGAGGAGTGATTATTGGGGGGGTAGATTCTTCTTGTTCGTTAGTAAATATAGAGAAGTAATGGACTTAAAATAGATTTAATATTTCTTCACTTTTGATAACATAGCCGAGGTTGTTTGGAATAAGACCCGTAGTTTTAACGTATTTAACACCTTCGCTTGTCTTGATTGGCAACTTGCTTTCAATGTGATGTTGAGGTCCTGCATAAAGTACGCCTAAGAAAAGCCAAAACTCTTGACCAAGTATTAAAGCCTGATTAGAGCTTCTTCTACCCATCTGATTATATATGAATACTGGTGACCCACTCGATCCTGGAAAACAGGCAATATCAACTAGTATCTCTTTTTTCCCATTAAAATTAATTTTAGGATCACTTGCGCAAATGCCCCTTCTTGTTATTGGTCTATTGTTATAATAATCTATTAAAGAATTTGGATAACCAATCATTATTATATCTTCATATGAATTGAGCATATTAATTTCAGATACAGAAGGTATATTTTCAGAAGATATATACTTATAATGTCCATTTTCAGGAATATCCTCTACACAGAAACAAGCTAAATCTAATCCTGAAGGATGTGAGTTTATGACAGGGTTTTTATAACTATATGTTTGCTTTGATTCACTATTCCCTATCGTTAAATTTATCTTCGTAGAATTAGTTAAAACATGATTATTTGATACAATATATAATTTTGAATCTTTGTTTGAAGAATTGTTCAAATAAAAAAAACCAGTACCTGTCCATTCTTCGTTATCATTTGAACATAGCAAGCGAACTGTAGATTTCAGGAGTCTGTCAAAAATAGCCATATTTATACATTAAATTATTAGTAATGATAGAGTATAGAGGCCTTCCTTATATTGCCAATCATATTATTGTAATATAATAAATGGCAACACGAATATTCATTGTTCTATTCAAGAGACAAGGGCAGTTGTTTTTTTGCAATCAGTGTTGATGTGAATTTGTAGGAGAGACCACACCCGTTATCTATGATTGACAATTTGCAGGCGCTGTTTTATGGCGACCGGTTGTCGCGATTTCATTGAGATGAAATCGACCCCTCGCTTTGGTTTTTCGTATCTTTGTAGCTGAGTTTTTTGCGGTTAGTGTGGATAGAGATTTGTAAGGGTTAATTACCCCGCAGCCTGCGGGGTCTTATCGCGTACGTATTGGATTACCGGCCTGGCAGTGATAGTTTGTTTTGAACTTGCAGCGATGGCTTATTGCCATCGGCCCGCCGCGAAGACTCTGAACTTGCAGCGATTTCACTGAGATGAAATCGGCCCCGGAGGGGAGGGCATATATACTATAGGAATTGAAATGAACGGAATGGATCAGTATAGGAATTTTTGTATTATCGCGCATATCGACCATGGTAAGTCGACGCTGGCGGATCGCATGCTGGAGATGACTGGCAGGATAACACAGCGAGAAATGACGAATGCGCAAATCCTGGATGATAATCCGCTGGAGCAGGAGCGCGGCATTACGATTAAGCTGCATGCTATCCAGATGGATTATAAGGCTGAGAATGGGGGGGATTATAAGCTGAATCTGATCGATACGCCGGGCCACGTGGATTTTTCGTATGAGGTATCGCGTTCGCTGGCGGCTTGTGAGGGGGCTATATTGGTGGTGGATGCTACGCAGGGGATAGAGGCACAGACTATTTCGAATCTTTACCTGGCTATCGATAATGATCTGGAGATCATTCCGGTATTGAATAAGATTGATCTGCCGGCTGCGGCTACTACTAAGGAAAAGGTGAAGCAGGAGGTTATGGATCTGATCGGGTGTGATGAGGAGGATATCATCATGGCTTCGGCGAAGGAGGGCAAAGGGATTAAGGAGATACTAGAGGCTGTGGTGGAGAGGGTACCGGCGCCTAAGGGTGATCCGGATGCTCCGCTGAGGGCGCTTATTTATGATTCGATTTTTGATCCGTATTTGGGTGTTATCGTGAATGTGCGTGTTTTTGACGGAACTTTGCGAGAAGGCGACAAGATTAAGTTTATGATGGCAAAGTCTGAGCATGAAGCAGAGGAAGTAGGTGTGATGCATATGCGCCGGAATAGGACAAGGGAGCTTTCGGCTGGGAATGTGGGCTATATTACGGCTTCGATAAAGGAGCTTTCGGAAACGCAGGTGGGGGATACGGTAACTCATGTGAAGGGTGGCGTACCGGAGGCAATA
>JGI12316J15309_10007808_pt1 | contig 48853 bp, 49 predicted proteins | sample MarCyaLeptolynsp_FD_15309 | JGI IMG/M metagenome (IMG submission 15309) | reverse complement strand
CGAGGGCGCGATCGTCATGCGCCCCGGCGCGCCGACCCGGCTCGGCGAGGCGGTGATGATCGAGCCGGCGCTGCGCGCGGCCTACGGGGAGGTGTGCCACCTGCCGTCGCTCGGCGATCACGGCCACGGACGGATCGAGGGCGGCGACGTCCTGGTCACCGGCGGCGAGATCCTGGTCGGCCGCTCGGCCCGCACCAACGGGGCCGGGATCGAGGCGCTCCGCGTGACCGTGGCCGACTGGGGCTACCGGGTGCGCGAGCTCGCCACCCCGCCCGAGGTGCTGCATTTCAAGACCGATTGCGGCCTGCTGGACGGCGAGACGATCCTGACCACGCGACGGCTGGCAGCGGGCGGGGGGCTGGACGGCTACAGGCTGATTCACACCGCCGAGGGCGAGGAAGCGGCGGCCAACGCGGTGCGGGTCAACGATGTCGTCCTGATGCCGGCCGGCTTCCCGAGGACGGCGGACTCGGTGCGCGCCGCTGGGTATGAAATCGTGGAACTGCCGAATACCGAGGCGGCAAAGGTAGATGGTGGGATGAGCTGTCTGTCACTGCGGTTTGCCGCACCTGCCTAGAGCATGATCGTCCAAGACGGAGTCGCTTCGCGATGCCGGCTTGGACGTGAATCATGCTCTTCATCAACAGGTTAGAGCAAATTCACATGCCACGTCGCGATCGCTGGCGATCGCGTCACAACATGATTTGCTCTAGGTCTGGTCGCGGATCAGAAGCTCCTCGACCAGGTAGAGCGACACCGCCTCGTCGCCCATGAACACGGTGTTGAATTCCAGCGGGGCCACGCTGCGGGCCATCTCGCGCATCCAGCCGCGCAGCGGATAGTCGTCCAGGCGCAAGTCGGTCGGATCGCGCACGACGTCGCGGTTCAGGTGGTAGACCGCCTTGCAACCGATCGCCTTCAGCGCGTCGCTGTAGAACGTGTGATTGGCCCGGTCCATGTGCTGGAACGAGCGGAAGTTCAGCGCGATGGTGTCGGCCACCGGCAGCTCGCGCAGCTTCCACGGTGCCACCGTGACCAGGCGGGCGGAGGGGTCGATCCTGTCGTCGTCGAACCAGAACCTGCCGACCGCCCCCGGGAAATGCCGCTCGAAATAGAGATGGGTCGCCATCAGGTTGGCCGGCAGGTCGACGGCGATGAGTTGGCCGCCGCGATGAAACTCGGCGAGCGATTTGAGCAGATGGCCGTGGCCACCGCCGATCTCCAGCATCCGTCCGGTCGGGCCGACGCCGTGGAACGGCTTGTATTTCTCCAGCGCCGCCATCAGCGAGACGACCCGAACCGCGACACCGATGCTCGCATGGCAGGTCGGCAGCGGGCCGCTCTCGCTGACGAAGGTGTCGAGATAGCCACGCGGCCCGCCCGAGGCGACCGGATCGATGCATACCCGGTCGAACACCGGCAGGAAACGGGGATAGACCTTCTCCACATAGGCGCGGCTGTTGCGGAACATCCGGTCCAGGCTGTCCGGATCGACGACGACGTCCCCGAAGACCCGATCGGCGGCGGCCCCGCCCCGGGCGACCATCTCGGCTTCGGATCCGGCGTCCGGGAAGTAGTCCCGCGGGTCGAGTCCGAAGCCGCCGTGATAGTAGTCGCGGATGTTGGCAAGCACCGCCGGGTCGCGCGTCGGATCGAGCTTGGCCACCTCGCCATGGATCGGCCGCCATCCGAGATCGCCATGGGCGCGCGCCGCTTGCAGCAGCCGGGCGAACAGGTCGGCGATCTCCTCCCCGGTCATGGTCGGATCCGAAAGCCGATGGCGATGCGGCCGGCTACCATGTCGGCCGGCGCTTCTCAAGGAACGCGCTCAGACCTTCCTTGGCCTCGCCCGTGGCCCGCTGGTGGGCGATGCGCTGGGCCGTGTCGCGCACCAGAAGGTCGTCGATCTTGCGCCCCGCGACGTGACTGATCAGGTCCTTGGACGCCCGCACCGCCCTTGGACCCGACCCGGTGATGTGGCCGAGCAGGTCGTCCACGGCGGCGTCCAGCGCCGCTTCGTCCTCGGCGACCGCGTGGATTAGGCCGATGCGCAGTGCCTCCTCGGCGCCGAACCGCTCGCCGGTCAGGAAATAGCGCCGCGCCGCCCGCTCGCCGATGGCGCGCAGGGCGTACGGGCTGATGGCGCCGGGGATGATGCCGAGCTTGACCTCGCTGAAGGCGAAGACCGCGTCGCTTGCCGCGATCGCCATATCACAGGTCGCGGTCAGGCCGACGCCGCCGCCGAGCGCCGCGCCATTGACCCGGGCGATGGTCGGCATCGGCATGGTGTCCAGCCGCTTCATGAGCCCGGCCAGCTTCATCGCGTCCTGGAAATTCTCGTGGTCGCGCTGACCGCCCGCCCGTTTCATCCAACCGATCTCGGCCCCGGCCGAGAACGCCGCCCCGGCCCCGGTGAGCACGAGCGCGCGGGCCTTCTCCTCGCCGGCGATCCGCTCCAGGGTTTCGGTCAGGTCCTGGATCAGAACATCGTCGAAGGCGTTGCGGATTTCCGGCCGGTTCAGGGTCAGGCGCACCACGCCCCGGTCGTCATGGTCGACCTGAATGGTCTCCGGACGCTGAATGTCGTGGCGGATCATGGCGGGCTTCCTCGCGCGTTCATTTGCTCCCGTCTTCACTTGTCATCCCGGCTTGCCGCAGGCAAGGCCGGGACCGGCAAACAAAAGCCTGGAGCTGGGTCCCGGGCAGCGCTCCGCGCTCCGGGGATGACACCGGACGTCGTTGCTACATCCGGAATACGCCGAACTTGGTCTTTCCGATCTCCCGGTTCAACGCCGCCGAGAGCGACAGGGCGAGCACGGTCCGGGTTTCGGCCGGGTCGAGAATACCGTCGTCCCACAGCCGGGCGGTGGCGTAGTACGGGTGACCCTGGGTCTCGTACTGCGCGCGGATCGGCGCCTTGAACGCCTCCTCGTCCGCCTCGCTCCAGGTCTCGCCGCGCGCCTCGAGGCCGTCGCGGCGCACCTGGCCCAGCACGTTCGCCGCTTGCTCGCCGCCCATGACCGAGATCCGCGCGGTCGGCCATGTGTACAGCATGCGCGGCGAATAGGCCCGGCCGCACATGCCGTAATTGCCGGCCCCGAACGAGCCACCGACGATGACGGTGAACTTCGGCACCGCCGCCGTCGCGACCGCCGTCACCAGCTTGGCGCCGTCCTTGGCGATGCCGCCCGACTCGTACTTGCGACCGACCATGAAGCCGGTGATGTTCTGCAGGAACAGCAGCGGAATGCCGCGCTGGGCGCAGAGCTCGATGAAATGCGCGCCCTTCTGAGCCGATTCCGAGAACAGGATGCCGTTATTGGCGACGATGCCGATCGGGTAGCCGTGAATCCGCGCGAACCCGGTCACCAGCGAGGTGCCGTAGAGCGGCTTGAATTCATCGAGTTCGCTGCCGTCGACGATCCGGGCGATGACCTCGCGGATCTCGATCGGCTTGCGCAGGTCGTCGGGCATGATGCCGTAGAGCTCGGCCGGGTCATAGGCCGGCGGCTCCGGATCGCGCAACTCCACCGTGGCCGGCTTGCGCCGGTTCAGGTTCTCGACGATCCGCCGGGCGATGCCGAGCGCATGCGGGTCGTTCTGCGCCATGTGGTCGGTGACGCCGGAGATCCGGGAATGCACCTCGGCCCCGCCCAGGTCCTCGGCCGAGACGACCTCGCCGGTCGCGGCCTTCACCAGCGGCGGGCCGCCGAGGAAGATCGTCCCCTGGCCCTTGACGATGATGCTCTCGTCCGCCATCGCCGGGACGTAGGCGCCGCCGGCGGTGCAGCTGCCCATCACCACGGCGATCTGCGGGATGCCGTCCGCCGACATCTGCGCCTGGTTGTAGAAGATCCGCCCGAAATGGTCGCGATCGGGGAACACCTCGTCCTGGTTCGGCAGGTTGGCGCCGCCGCTGTCGACCAGGTAGACGCAGGGCAGGTTATTCTCCCGCGCGATATCCTGCGCCCGCAGGTGCTTCTTGACGGTGATCGGGTAATAGGTGCCGCCCTTCACCGTGGCGTCGTTGCACACCACCACGCATTCGCGACCGCCGATCCGTCCGATGCCGGTGAGGATGCCGGCGGCCGGCACCTCGCCCCCGTACATGCCGTCGGCGGCGAGCTGGCTGAACTCCAGGAACGGGGCGCCGGGGTCGAGCAGCGTTCGGACCCGGTCGCGCGGCAGCAACTTGCCCCGCGACAGGTGACGCTCGCGCGCCCGTTCGCCGCCGCCCAGCTTGACCGCGCGAACCTTCTCGCGCAGCTCGTCCACCAGGGCGGCGGTGCGCTCAGCGTTCTCCTTGAAGCCGTCGGATCGGGTGTCGATCGAAGACCGGATCACCGACATCGCGTCACCATCCACCGGTGGCGAGCCAGCGCTCGAGGTGGTCGAGACGGTCGACCCCCCAGAACGGCTCGCCATCAACGATGAAGAACGGCGAGCCGCAGACCCCGACCTGCATGGCCGCCTCGATCTCGGTCTTCAGGCGCTCCTTGACCGCCGCGTCGCCCAGAGCCGCGGACAGCGCCGCCCCGTCGATGCCGACCTCGCCGGCGATCCGGATCACCGCGTCGGCGTCCCGGATGTCGCCGCCCGTCCCGAAGGCCTCGTCGTACAACGCCTTGGCCAGGGTCACCGCTTGGCCGGGATGCGTGTCCTTGGCCCAGTAGACGGCGCGGGCCGCCGGGATCGACGGGAAGGGCATGACCTCGGGCATGGTGATCGCGACGCCCATCATGCGGGCCATCCGCTCCATGTCACGGCGGGCGTAAGCGCCCTTGATCGGGATGTCGAGCAGCGGCTGCGCGCCGGTGGTCTTGAAGATCACGCCGAGCAGGATCGGTTTCCAGTCGACCTCGCGCTCGTACAGCTGCGCCATCTCGCCGATCTTCTGCGCGGCGAGGTAGCCGTAGGGCGAGGAGAAGTCGAAATAGAAATCGATCGGCGCCTTGGGCTCGCCCCCGGTCGCGTCATCATCGCTCATCGTGAACCCTCCCAGGTCCGGCACGCGGTTCCTACCAGGGAAAGTCGGTGCCGTCGTAGTTGCGGAAACAGCCGTTGTCCTCGGGCTTCAGCTTGGCGATCTCGGCGCGCAGGCCGGCGGCGCTGTCGACGGCGGTGACCGGCGCGCTCGGTCCGCCCATGTCCGTGCGCACGTGGCCCGGATGGAACAGGGCGACGATCGCCCCCTTGTCCGCCAGTTCCAGCGACAGGCAGTGGGCCGCCATGTTCAGCGCCGTCTTGGACGACCGATACACCGCGTTGCCGCCGCCGTTGCGCCCGATCGACGCCATGAGCGAGCTGGTGAAGGCCATGACCTTCATCGAGCTGTCGAGCACGTTGTCCTTGAACGCCCAGGCGACGCGGATCGGCGCCAGGACGTTGGTCTGCATGGTCCGCGCCCAGGCGTCGTAGTCGATGTCGCCGATCGACGGCACCTTGTTGATGTTGATCCCGGCGTTGTTGAAAAGCACGTCGATCCCCTGCCCCGCCAGGCTGGTGACCAGCGAGTCGAGGCTCGCCGGGTCGTCCACGTCCAGCGGGTAGATGTCGATATCCCCCCCGACGGCTTTCAGGTCGGTGGCCGTCCCCGGATCGCGGCAGGTCGCGATCACGCGCCAACCGTCGGCGGCGTATTGGCGGGCGAGTTCAAGGCCGATGCCGCGATTGGCGCCGGTGATCAGAACGGTAGGCATGACGAATCCCTCTCGTTGCCGGGTCTCAGAACGCCGCCCCGTCGACGACGGTGAAATGCGCATCCTGCGGGGTGCAGTTGATCCCGTTGATCGGGATGATGTCCTGCGGGCAGGAGGAGAACGCCACGACGCAGTCGATCGCCGCGGTCAGAACCACGTAACCGCCCGGCCCGCTGACCGGTGGCTTCCAGTCGATCCGGCCCTCGGCGTCCCAGGGGATGTTCATGAACAGGTTCAGCGGGCTCGGCGTCTCGGGCGATGTCAGGCCGAGTTCGGCGAGCGCGGCATGCAGGTTGTCCTCGCAGCTGTCGTGGTAGCCCTCGACCCCGAGGCCCTGGTAGCGCCAGCGGTCGCAGGCGGCGATGAAGGTATCGTGCACCTCGCCCGAGGTGTCCTCGCTCAATGTCAGGATCGGGCGGCGGTGGTTGGTGACCAGAGTGTCACCGATCTTCGGCGTCAGCCGGTTCATGGCGGCGCGGCTGTGTTCCATCGACATGAACTCGCTCAGGTCGCCGTCGACGAAGGCCCAGGTGTCGACCACCTGGCTGCCCGGCGTGTTGATCACCTTGACCGCCTGACCGGCGGTGAGCCGGGTCGCCTTGCCCTTGCGGGCGGGAATTGTGGTGCCTGTCATCGCTTCTGCTGCCGCTTCCTTGTAGAGGGGCTGACACTAGCAAGGGGCGTGAGCGGGGGGCTAGCGGCGAATGGCGGTCCGCCCACGCCGGATCCTGGCCGGATCCGGTCCAGCCCGGGCGATACCGCGCAATCGTCTTGCGCCGTCGCCTCGTTTGATGGTCTACGGCTACCGTTGGCGCAGTGGCCAGGCTGCGACTCAGGCCCGAGAGGGAGCGATCCATGCTTGACCCGAACGCCTACGACTCGGCGGAACAACTCGCCAAGGAACGGTGCGGCGACTGGCCAACCCTCGCCGCTGTGATCCCGCACGTGTTCAACGAAAGCGCTATTCCGGTCCGGGTCTCGTCCCTTCCGGCCCTCTCCTATGTGATCAGCGCCATGGACTGGACGAGCTGCGACGTCCTGCTGCAGGAGATCCGCGGAGCTCGGCGCAGCGATGTCGAGGCGGTCGGCGAGGCCGCCAAGCGGTTCATGCGGCTCCACCGCGTGCTGTTCGGCAGCCGGCGGGTGCAGATCCCCGTCACCCGGCTCCTCTATTCTTACCTGATCTACCGCAAGATTCGCGCCTTGCCGGCGCACGCCTCCGTCCTCGATATCGGGCCGGCGGACAGTTACCTGTCGTTCTTCCTGGCGACCGATCCGAGCTTCGAGATCGACGACAAGATGGAAGTCACGCAGTCGCTCTATCTGTTGCAATCCGCGATGGGCGCGCATCTCTACGACGAGGGCTACCTCGATCTCGCCAGGGACGAGACGGAGTATCGGGGCCCGGTCATCCGCAATCCCTTCAGTCAACGGACCGTCCCGCAGGATCGGCTGATCCTGGACTACACCCCCCGCGTCCGGTCCACGCTGTATCCCTGGTGGCGCTTCAAGGATCCGTTCCAACGCCGCTACGACGTGATCATGGCGAACGAGAACATCTGCGAGATGTCGGGCGACGCTTTCACCTATTACATGCGGCACATCGCCAGCTCGCTCACGCCCGAGGGGCTGTTCTTCGTCCACGGCATCGGCCGGACGACGAACAGCAAGGCGCTGGACTATTGCCTCAAGGTCATCGAATGGGCGGGTCTGCGCCCAGTCATCTGGGAGACCACGCCGCAGCACGGCGGCACGGCGCACACGCCGAACCTTCTGTTCATCGGCCCGCAGCACCCGCAGCACGGATCCTGGTCGGGGAACTTCCGCGCGCGGCGGTTCAACACCGACGACCCGATCGTGCGCGCCGCCTTCGGCCTTGACGAGCCGCCCGGCGAGATCACCGACCACAACGCGTTCGTCGCCGCGCTTCGCGCCTACCTCGCCGCCGACGCCTGACCCGGCGGCCGGGCCCTAGCGGCTGAGATCGCCGGTGGTCGGGTCGATCTTCGCCGTCACTTCGACCTCGACCCGCATGTACGGCTCCGCCAGGTCGGCGAGGATCGTCGTGTTGGCGGGGCGCGCCCGGTCACAGTGGCGCTTGATGATCGGCTTGATGCGCTCGAACTCCTCGCGGGTGGCGACGAAGATCCGCACCCGAAGCATGTTCTCCAGGCTGGTGTTCGCCTGGTTGAGGGCGCGGGCGATGATCTTGAAGCAGTTCTCGCACTGGCTCTCCACGTCCTCGGGAAACTCCAGCGTGTCCGGGTCGAAGCCGGTGGTGCCGGAGACGAAGACATAGGGCGGGTCGATCACCGCCCGGGCATACCCCGCCATCTCCTCGAACGGGGCGCCGGAATAGATGCGTCGGCCGATCATGCGGGGGCTCCAGCAGTGGTGGACGGACGTGTGAGTTTTCGCGCAGACGGCATCGCCGGTCCAGGGTTCAATGCGGCAGTAGCCGACAGGTCTGTGTCCTGCCGGTCGATCGGTCGCTTCGGGGGAGGCACCAATGAACGCTCTCAAATCCAAAAGCTCACGCATGGCCGCCCTTGGGGCCTCTCCGAGGCGTTTCGGCGGTCTCGGGCGGGCGCTCGCCGGGATTGCGGTCGTCGCGTCCCTGGGCGCCTGCGCCGGCGGCAGCGCCTACCTTCACAACGAGAAGGCCGCGGAAACCAGCGCCAAGCTGAAAGAAAAGGTCGACGGAATCGATCTGCTCCAGCCGATCAAGACCGCGCGTGAAACGCAGGCGACGCTGAACGCCAACTACCTCGACCTCGTTGGTCAGCGACTTGTGGCGGTTCGAGACAACGAAATTCGTATCATGGTCGAAGCGCCAACCGCGCGGCCTCCTATGGTCTTCGCACAGAAGGCTCAAGAGCGGATTGAAAAACGCTTGATGGACGTCATCGGCAACGGCCGGCCGACAGACGACTTCGTGTCGAAAGCTGTTCAGACCTGGGAGGCTGCGAGGACACGCGACAGCACACTCGCCCAGTTCGATTCCACTTGGAAAAGATCGATTGATGATACACCCCCGTCATGTACCGACCTGACGGTGGAGAAAAATGAAATACCGTTCAAACCATTCGAAGCCAAAGCGCCCGATGCGCTCGCCGACCTGATCGACACGGTATTTTCAAAGACTGAGGGTCAATTCGAACGTTCAGTTATTGAGGCCTTGGTCAAAAGCCGAGCCAATCAATGCGCGACATACCAGAATAGCTCACCAAGCTCTGTCCCGTTCGCCGAAAACTCGTTATTGAATACAGCGGTTACCGAAATGGCGACTGCCGCGGCGGATCTGGAGGCGGACAAGAAGAAGGCGAAAGACACTCGCAGGGCTCTCAAGACAGCAGCTGACGCCCTAAGTGCCGCTCAAGACGCAGCCAAGATCGATACCGCGAAGTGCGCAAAGGGTGATGACCCGGCTGACGGCGGAGGAAGCGAGGGCAGCGCCAGTGAATCGCCGGAGGAGCAGTCCCCCGTCCAGACGCAGGCATGCGTCGCACTGAAAGCAATCAAGGATCTCAAGTCGATCCCTACGTTCGGTCCGCTGGAGGCGGCCAACGAGCAGATCGAGAAGCTCGACGCACTGCTTCGGGCGGTAACAGGCGAATCGGATGACGATGATCCTACTGGCTTTGCCGCGACATTCGTCGCGTTTGCCAATCATATCGACGAGCTGAAGCGACTATCCGCCCCTCCGACGATCGCCCTGGTCATCCAGAAAAAGCGGTTGACGATCTTGCGAGACGACGCAAAGCGGGCTGTCGAAAGGGCGGTGGACCGTGTGGAGATTCTCAGAAAGAAGCGTGACGCTTTGTTGAGGGAGTTCATCGCGTTGAATGCCGCGCGTCAGTTGATGGAAGCATCGCTGACAGAGTCCGGCGGTCGCTGGCTCACGACAGACGAGATGACAGCTCCGCGAAACCCAAGGGCGAGACGCTACGCTGTCAGTGGGATCGAGACGTACCTGGCGTCTATCATCGGTCCGCGCCGCGAGGCGGAAGCTGCCGACTATGAGTTGGTCGACCTCGAACACCGCAAGGCGATCGATGCCAACGAAACCGCCATTCGTCTCCAAGCGAGCCTGATCAAGACGGCAGTCTCCACGCTCGACGAGAACCTTCAAGGAGGCTTCAGATCTGAGGAGGGTACCCAGCTTCTTCAAAGCATCATCCTCGCCCTTATCGCCGTAGGAGTGAACTGATGACACGGTCCAACGCAGCCTCGATGAGAATAGCCGCCGCCGCGATCACCGTTCTTTCACTGGGAGCGTGCGTGTCTCCGACATCGGAAGCGCGCAAGGTCGCGACCCTCTCGGCAGCGCAGACATCCCTCTTCCAGAGCGAGATGGAGAGACTGGCGAGATCGACCCAGGAGTCGGTCGACCGCAGAGTAAAGACGGCTGCATTACTTCGACGTGCGATCGGTCAGCTTCAGGCAGATGTGAGCGCCTTTGCCCAAGGTGCCGAAGACTCAGCCGCGATCGCGGGACTGGAGAAGGAACCTGGCGTTCATCTCTTGATCAACCGCCTTAAGACCGGCTCAGATCGCGTGAACGATCGGGAGATCGCCCTTCTTACGCTTGAAGCCGACACGCGTAAGACACTCTCCGCGAGCATCGCCGCAATACAGGTTCCGTCAACAGAGCTCGCAGCTGCCGCGACCACGCTCGGCGAACTTGGCAAGGAGCAGGGCCGACTAGATCGAGCGAAGCTCGTGTTCCAGTTCTTTAAACCGATCTATCAAGACGTGAAGAAACTGGCGACGGAGAGCTCGGAGAACGCCAAATCCGTCGATACGAAATCCAGTGCGATCGAGCAAAGCCCTGCCCTCATGGGCGTGCCAGAAAAATAGTTGATGACTGACTGAGCAAAAAATTCTTGATGCGAGGAGCGGACATGTCAGAAATCAAACTTACGGACCAAATGGAAGCGAACGATATCCTTAAATACAACTTGACGATGGATGACAGCATAGCGGCGCTTGACAACGCACGAAACAAATTGGCCGGCGCCGAATCCGTTGCACCTCCGGGCGAAAAGGCAGAAATCGCCGACAGAAAGATCTACGCATCGAACAAATACACTTTAAGCATTGAAAAAAAAGAAGCGTTCAATGCCAATGAAGAAAAAGCGAGGCGCCCCACCCAACAAGAGACTGACGTCATCAAAGAGGCTTTGACAACGTTGCAGGCGCAAACAAATGCCAATGCTTCTTGGAGACAAGTCGCAGCCCTAGCAAAGGAAGTCGCTGAAACGGTCCCCAAGTTCCATCCGGATCAGTGACCCGGCCGCCGGAACGCCGCCCGCGCCGCCTCGCATTCGGTGCGGGCCGGACAGCCCTCCACGTGGTCGTTGACGATGCCGACCGACTGCATGAAGGCGTACATCGTGGTCGGGCCGACGAAGCTCCAGCCGCGCTTCTTCAGCGCCTTGGACAGCGCCACCGAGGCCGGCGACTGCGTGATCGACATCAGCGTCGCGTGGTCGAACCGGTCCGGCCGGTCCTCCGGCGCCGGCTCGAAACGCCAGATGAAGGCGGCGAGCGAGCCCGCCTCCTCGACCAGTTCGATCGCCCGCCTGGCGTTGTTGATGGTGGAGCGGATCTTGCCCTGGTGGCGCACGATCCCCTTGTCGGCGAGCAGCCGCTCCACATCGGCCTCGCCGAATTCGGCGACCCGGCGGAAATCGAAGCCGGCGAATCCGGCGCGGAACGCCTCGCGCTTCCGGAGGATCGTCAGCCAGGAGAGGCCGGACTGGAACCCCTCCAGGCAGATCTTCTCGAACAGCCGCACATCGTCGCCGACCGGCCGGCCCCATTCGGTGTCGTGATAGGCGATGTAATCGGCATGCTCGCCAGGCCAGGTGCAGTGAGAGACTGCTGCGGCCGCCTCTGAACCCATGAGTTGGTTCCCGATCTGTTCCAGTGTCCGGCACACCATGCCCTGAGCCCACGGCGGCTGCAATCTCGAACACCGCGACTCCCGTTTCGCGAGAACGATTCATGAATTGGCCAAACATGTTCGCTGGAGACATACAATTATTTCGAGGAAAATATTCACACAGCATCTTTGATCTATTGCGCGGAGGAAACTGCGATGACATCAGTCGAGAGACCCGGGCTCACACGACGCGACGCGTTGATGATGATCGGCGCGGTCGCCGGAACCGCGGCTGCCACGACCGTGGTCCCGATGATCGCACGCGCAGCGACGGGCACGTTCATAGAGCCGGATCTGATGCGAGCGGTCACCTCGACTCCGCTGTATCAGGGTTACCTCCTGACTTTGGACAATGACGGGTTCAAGCCGGAGACGGTTGACACGCTCTATGCGCTGACATGCGAGACACGCTCCGGCATTCAATTGCCGACCGGCACGAGCACGATCAACTATGAAACGAACAGCTTCATCGACCAGAACAATGCCAGTCCGGCAAACGCCGGGCCGGTCGGTCCGACCATGGTGTTCACGCGGGGAAGGAGCACAGGGGTGTTCCTTCAGAACATCATGACCGGCTGCGGCAAGGACTACTTCATTCCGATGTCCGAGGCGGCGTCGCACTACACGCCGCATGCCTTCACCGTGACGAATCTCCACACGCACGGCCTGCACGTCTCGCCCGACGCCCCGTCGGACGACGTGCTGATCCTGGTCGGATCGTCCAACGTCGCCGACCCCGACGATCATTCGAAGACTGGCCCCGCGACGTTCTATGACGGCCAGTTCTCCTATCGTTACGACGTGCCGGACACCCATCCGGTCGGGACGTTCTGGTATCACCCGCACAAGCACGGCAGCGTGTCGACCCAGATCGCGACCGGCATGGCCGGCGCTCTGATCATCCGCAGCGGCGAGGACGACAAGGACTTCGATCAACTGCTGTCGGAGCAGTGCAACATCACCGAGGCCGACGAGCGGGTGCTGGTCTTCACCACAATCAACTACATGGCGGAGAACAATCGTCCGGACCATGCGGTGTTCGATCCGCTTCTCTACGCGACCGGCGATACGGTCTCGAAAGGATGTCCGGTGACCAAGGACACGCCGGACCAGACCGTCATGCTGGTCAATGGGGCCTACATGCCCACCCTGACCATGAAGAAGGGCGAGATGCTCCGCCTGCGCATCGTCAACGCGACCGTCGGCCAGGTGATCATCCCCAAGTTCAAGAACGCCCTGCTCACCAATCCGTCGGGCCTCGGCGCCACGCCGGCGGTTCCAGACGTCTATGCGGTCGCGGTGGACGGGATCGCCCTGCCGCCGCCCTTCGACTCCCGGCAGTTCAACCCGGCCGACCCCTATTATCCGATCGACTACAGCCTCTCCGACCCGTCTTCATCCGCCTACGTGACCACGGCGGAGCTGATCAACGTCGCCGCCGGACAGCGCCTCGACCTGATCGTGCACGCGAAGGACGCGGGTACGTTCACGCTGTGGGGCGCGGATCTCGACGAGGCACCGACCGTGGTGACCCTGAATGCTCAGAATGTGACGCCGTCGAACGTCTTCACCCACGCGCTCCTCAACGTCCACGTCACCGAGGATGCGCGGACCGACCAGAGCCTGCCGACATTGTCCCTGTTCCAGGAATCGACCATCCAGCGTCCGCCCTCGGGCATGGATTTCAACATCGGCGACATCGTCACGGAACTACCGAAGCTCGCCTACCGGTCGCTGGCGTTCAGCGATCCGGTCGACGACGAGCCCTACTTCACGATCAACGGCAAGTATTTCGAGGAAGGGAACCCGGCGGGCGCGCAGGTCCAGCTCAAGCTGGACGCCATCGATTGGTGGCACCACTTCAGCAAGGCCGGCGCGCACATCTTCCACATCCACATCAATTCCTTCCAGGTCGTGGCACGCTGCCCGACGGTGAACGGACTGCCAAATCTGATAGCCGTCACGACCTACGACATACCAATCTGGCGGGACACTCTCTACTTCGACTCACATCCGCCGAAGGGCGTGAGCCAGGAGGATGGCATCGGCGTCCTTGCCGTCAGCAAGCAGGTCGATTTCACTGGCGAGTTTGTCCTGCACTGCCACAACGTCTTCCACGAGGACGCCGGGATGATGTTCACCGTCTCGATCGAGAAGTAAGGGCACCGGTGACCGGCTCCGGCGGCGGCGCGATCGCCGCCGGCGTCGGTCGGAACGCGCGGCGCGCTACGCCGTCTCCTTGAACAGCTCGCGGCCGATCAGCATGCGGCGGACCTCGCTGGTGCCGGCGCCGATCTCGTAGAGCTTGGCGTCGCGCAGGATGCGGCCGGTCGGATAGTCCATGGTGTAGCCGTTGCCTCCCAGACACTGGATCGCCTCCAGCGCCATCCAGGTCGCCTTCTCGGCGGCGTAGAGGATGGCGCCGGCGGCATCCTTGCGGGTGACCTCGCCGCGGTCGCAGGCGCGGGCCACCGTGTACACGTAGGACTTGGCGGCGTTCATGATCACGTACATGTCGGCGATCTTGGCCTGCATGATCTGGAAGCTGCCGATCGGCTGGCCGAACTGCTCGCGCTCATGGACGTAGGGGATGACCACGTCCATCGCCGCCTGCATCAGCCCGGTCGGCCCGGCGGCCAGTACCGCGCGCTCGTAGTCGAGGCCGCTCATCAGCACCCGAACGCCGCCGTTCAGCTGGCCGAGCACGTTTTCCTCCGGCACCTCGACATTGTCGAACACCAGCTCGCCGGTGTCGGAGCCGCGCATCCCGAGCTTGTCCAGCTTCTGGGCGACCGAGAAGCCCTTGGCCTTGGTGTCGACCAGGAAGGCGGTGATGCCGTGCTGGTGCTTCTCTGGATCGGTCTTGGCGTAGACCACGATGACGTCGGCGGTCGGGCCGTTGGTGATCCACATCTTCGAGCCGTTGAGAACGTAGCGGTCGCCCTTCTTCTCCGCCCGCAGTTTCATCGAGACCACGTCGGAGCCGGCCCCCGGCTCGCTCATCGCTAGCGCGCCGACGTATTCGCCGCTGATCAGCTTCGGCAGGTAGCGCTGTTTCTGATCCTCGCTGCCGTTCAGGCGGATCTGATTGACGCACAGGTTGGAATGGGCGCCGTAGCTGAGCCCGACCGAGCCCGACGCCCGGCTGATCTCCTCCATCGCCACGCAATGCTCAAGATAGCCCATGCCGGCGCCGCCGTATTCCTCGCCGACGGTCACGCCGAGCACGCCGACATCGCCCATCTTGCGCCACAGATCGTGGGGAAAGGTGTTGTCGCGGTCGATCTCGGCGGCGCGCGGCGCGATCTCGTCGCCGGCGAAGCTGCGCACGCTGTCGCGCATCATGTCGGCGGTCTCGCCCAGGTCGAAGTTCAGGCTCGGGTAATCGTTGGGGATCATGGGGTTCCGTCCGGTTCGGGGGACCTGCTGCCAGGAAATCTGTGGTCGTGCGGTTCATCGGCCATGCCGGCCATCAGCATCAGGGTGGCGAGCGCCGTCGCCACCGGTTTCTCGCGGCCGTCCGCGACCGCGAAAACGTCGGCCTGCGCCACCACCAGCGTGCGCCCGGGCCGCAGCACCCGGCCGCGGGCGATCAACGCCTCGCCCGCCGCCGGCGCCATCAGGTTCAGCTTGTACTCCACCGTCAGCACCGAACTGTCGGCATCGGCCAGCGTGAAGCTCGCGTAGCCACAAGCGTTGTCGGCCACCGCGCCGACGATGCCGCCGTGGAAGAACCCGTGCTGCTGCGACAGGTCCGGGCGGAACGGCAGCCGGATCTCCGCCGCGCCGGCGCTCACCGTCGACATCTCGGCGCCGATGAAGTGCATGAAGGGCTGGCGGGCGAAGGACTGCCGCACCCGCACGGCGAAGTCCGGGTTGGCGATCCTGAATTTGACGTCGGCGTCGGAAACGGTCGTCACGCCGCGTCCTCCGCCAGGCGGTCGAGACAGGTGTTCTCGAGCGCCGCCAGCTCGGACTCGATCACCTCGATGTCGCGGCGCTGCGCCTCCAGCTGGGCGCGGCGGTCGCGGATCTTGCGCAGCAGATGGACAAGCTGCGCCCGATCCCCCGCCGCCGGGTCGTAGAGGTCCAGGATCTCGCGGATCTCGGCGATGGAGAACCCCAGGCGTCGGCCCCGCTGAATGAGGATCAGCCGGGTCCGGTCGCGCGCGGAGAACACCCGGGAGCGGCCGTTGCGGCCGGGAAAGATCAGCCCCTGCTGCTCGTAGAACCGGATCGCCCGGCTGGTCAGCCCGAGTTGGCGCACGAGCTGGGTCATGGTGAAACGGTCGTGCATCGCTAGAGTTTGGTTAATATTGACGTTCGCGTCAATCAAATTCACGACGGGCATTCCCCTGATGACGCGCCTTGGTGCTGGCCCTAAGCTCGGGGTTTTCCCAGCCTTCGGTTCTCCAATGCCCGACAACCCGCACGCCATCGACCCGATCACGACCTCCGTGGTGCAACACCGGCTGTTCGGCATCGTCGAGGAAATGGGCGAGGCGATGCTGCGCACCTCCTACTCGCAGATCCTGAACTCGAGCCGCGACTTCTCCATGGCGATCTGCGCCGCCGACGGCGACCTGGTGGCCCAGGCCGAGCACATCCCGGTGCATGTCGGGGCCATGCCCTGGGCAACCCGGGCGCTGGTCGACTACTTCGGCGACGACGTGAACCCGGGCGACGTGTTCTTGCTGAACGACCCGTATTTCGGCGGCAGCCACCTGCCCGATGTGACCGCCTTCGTCCCGGTCTTCGCCGGCGAGCGGCTGGTGTTCTGGACCCTGAACCGGGCCCACCATTCCGATATCGGCGGCGCCACCCACGGCGCCTACAACGCCGCCGCCACCGAGATCTGGCAGGAAGGGCTGCGGATTCCGCCGATCCGCCTCGCCGAGAAGGGCCGGACCCGCGAGGACCTGCTGCGCATGCTCTCGGTTAACGTGCGCCATCCGCGCGACTTCCTCGGCGACCTGGCGGCCCAGATCGGCTCCGTCCATCTCGGCGAGCGGCGGCTCAATGCCCTGATCGCCGAGTTCGGGGCCGACACCGTGCTCGGCGCGGTCGACCAGATCCTCGACGGCTCGGAGCGCCAGGCGCGGGCGGTGATCGAGACCTGGGCGGACGGCACCTATCGCGGCACCGCCCTGCTCGACGATGACGGACGCGGCAACACGGACATCGCGATCCGCGCAACGGTGACCATCGCCGGCGACGGCATCACCGTCGACCTCTCGAACTCCGATCCCGAGGTAACCAGCTTCGTGAACTCATCCTTCGCCAACATGCGCTCGGCGGTCGCCATGGGCGTCGCCTTCCTGCTGGACAAGGAGATCCCCAAGAACGAGGGCTCGATGCGGCCGATCGAGGTGATCGCCCGGGAAGGCACCGTGGTCTGGGCCAGGCCCGGCGCACCGGTGACGCTCTGCACCTCGCATTGCAGTCAGGACATCGTGGAGGCCATCGTCGATGCCATCGCGCCGGCCTGTCCGGACCGGGCCATGGCCGGCTGGGGACGGCGGTTCCGCATCGCCATCAAGGGCACGTATCCAGGCACCGAGACGCCCTTCATCTGGCACATGTTTCACGCCCGACCCGGCGGCGGCGCCTCGCCCGGGGGCGACGGCTGGCACGGCGCCGGCGAGTGGCACACGGTCGGCGGCCTGAAATTCGGCTCGGTCGAGGTGGCCGAGGCCCGCTTCCCGCTGTTCTTCGAAACCCATGAATTCCGCCCGCGCTCCGGCGGCGACGGGCGCCATGTCGGCGGCGCCGGCGGCGACCTGCGCCTGCGCCTGGAGACCGAGGCCGACGCCGTGGTGAACACCGCCGGCGAGGGCGCGCGGGTTCCCGCCAAGGGCAGGGCCGGCGGCGGCGACGGCGCCACTCACACCTACACTCTGCTTCCCCCCGGCGGCCGGCCGCTGACGCTGAAGACCAAGCAGGAGGGCGTGCCGGTGCCCGCCGGATCGGTGTTCGACGTGAAGTCGGGCGGCGGCGGCGGCTGGGGCGATCCCAAGGCGCGCTCGCGCGCCGAGCGCGCCGCCGACCGCCGGGCCGGGCTGCCGGCGAAGGGAAGGCGCTGAGATGAGCGGCTATCGCATCGGCATCGATATCGGCGGCACCTTCACCGACCTGGTCGCGGTCGACGGGTCCGGCGCCGTGACCTTCGCCAAGACCCCGTCGACGCCCGAGGACCAGTCGATCGGCCTGCTGGACGGGCTCGAGAAGCTCGCCGGCGCGCTCGGCCTGTCCCGGGCCGACCTGCTCGCCCGAACCGAACGGATCGTCCACGGCATGACGGTCGCCACCAACGCGCTGCTGGAGCGCAAGGGCGCGAGGCTGGCGCTGCTGACCACCGCGGGTCACCGCGACGTGCTGGAGATGCGCGAGGGCCTGAAGCCCGACCGCTACAACCTGCGCCTGCCGCGCCAGGAGGCCCTGGTGCCGCGTCACCTGCGGATCGGCGTGCGCGAACGCATGCGCCACGACGGTTCGGTCGAGACGCCGCTGGACAACGCGTCCCTCGCCCGCGCGATCGAGACTTTGAAAGCGGAGAAGGTCGAGTCCGTCGCCGTCTGCTACCTACACAGCTACGCCAACGACGCCCACGAGCGCGCCACCGCCGAGGCCGTCCGCGCCGCTCTGCCGGACGCCTATGTTTGCGTCTCCGCCGACGTGCTGCCGCAGATCAAGGAGTTCGAACGGGTCTCGACCACCGTGGTGAACGGCTACGTCGGCCCGGCGCTGGAGCGCTACCTGCGCCGCCTCGAGGCCCGGCTGGCCGAGGCGGGATACCGGAACGCGACCCTGATCGTTCTGTCCCATGGCGGCGTCGCGCCGATCGGCGAGGCGGTCCGCTCCGCCGTCGCCACGGTGCTCTCCGGCCCGGCCGGCGGTCTCGCCGGGGCCCGGCACGCCGCCGGGCTGACGGGGATCGAGAACCTGATCCCGTTCGACATGGGGGGTACCTCCTCCGACATCAGCCTCGTCGACCGGGGCGAGGTCGTGCTCGCCTCGGACCGGTCCATCGCCGGCGAGCGCATCGCCCTGCCCAGCCTGGACATCGTGACGCTGGGGGCCGGCGGCGGGTCGATCGCCCGGGTCGACGGCGCCGGACTGCTGCAGGTCGGCCCGCACAGCGCCGGCGCGATGCCGGGACCGGTCTGCTACGGGCGCGGCGGCACGGAACCGACGGTCACCGACGCCAACGTGGTCCTCGGTTATCTCGACCCCTCGGGCTTTCTCGGCGGCAGGGACCGGCTGGATCGCACCGGCGCCGAGGCGGCGCTGACCCGTCTCGGCGGCGCGCTCGGCGTGTCGATGGTCGAGGCGGCGGCCGGCGTGCACCGGGTGGTGAACACCCAGATGGCCGAGGGCATCCGCCTTGCCACCGTGCGCCGGGGCGTCGATCCGCGCCGGTTCGCCCTGTTCGGCTTCGGCGGGGCGGCGGGGCTGCACGTGACCGGCCTCGCCCGCATGCTGGACCTCGACAGGGTGATCGTGCCGCGCGTCGCCTCGGTGCTGTCGGCCTGGGGCATGCTGACCACCGATCTGCGCTACGAGACGATTCGCACCCATATCGGCGACACCGAGGGCCTGGAGGCCGACGACGTGCGCGGCCTGTTCCGCGGCATGGAGGACGGTGCGCGGGCGCATCTCGCCTCCTGGTTCGACGGCGCCGTCGCCACGTCCCGCGCGGCCGACATGCGCTACGGCGAGCAGGTCTATGAAATCGACGTGCCGTTGGACGATCTCGACCTGGACGCGCCCGATCTGCTGGACCGGCTGAAGGCGCTGTTCGAGGCGCGCCACGAGGCGCTCTACACCTACAGCCTGCCCGACCGCTCGCCCGTGCTGGTCAACGCCAAGGTGGCCGCGATCGGCCACCTGCCTGCGCCACCCCGCGAGCCGGTGGCCGAGGCCGGGGCGCCGGCGGAGCCGCGCGGGTCCAGGCCGGTCTACCTGGACGGCTGGGTCGAGGCGCCGGTCTGGGGGTTCGAAGACCTGACCCCGGGACAGCGGGTGGCCGGGCCGGCGATCGTCGAGGCGGCCACCACGACGGTCCTGCTGCGGCCCGGCGACGTGGCCGAATGCACGCCGATGCGCTGGCTGGATATTCGGGTGGAGACGTAACGACATCCCCCGGGTCCCGGATAGCCCTTCGGGCTTCCGGGAAGTCGTTCAGGAAACGTGGGTTTCTGCTTCTCCGATTTCCCGGAAGCCCGAAGGGCTATCCGGGACCCAGGGAAACCTGGACGCAACTGGGTTCAGGCTGGGCTCTACCGGGATGACAGCTTCACTGCATCAAAGGAGTGGCACCCGCCGCACCGTCCGCACGTCGCCGATCTTCGACTGGTTCCGCATCCGGAACGCGTCATGCGGCTCCTCGGCCACGGCCATGTGGTAACCGTTCGCGTGCAGGATCCGTCCGCCGTCCAGCAGGAACGCCACGTGCCCCGGCCAATACAGCAGGTCGCCCGGCCGGGCCTCATCGAGCGACGCCACCGCCGTGCCGACCGACGCCTCCTGCATGTCGCTGTCCCGCGGGCACGCCACCCCGCACGCGTCCAGCGCCAGCTGCACCAGCGCCGAGCAGTCGAGTCCCGTGGTCGAGCGCCCGCCCCAAGCATAGGGCGCGCCCATGAACCGCCGGGCGACCGCCACCGGATCCGTCTCGCGCTGCCGCAACGGCGCCACATGCATCGCCCAGAGCCAGCCGCCATCCGCCAGGCGAACCCAGTCGCCGTGCCGATCGACCACCGCGACCGGGCTGGTCATGTGCAGGGTGGCGCGCGGGATGGTCTTCAGGTCCGGCGCGTCGAACAGGTAGCTGCGCAGCGCCGCGACCCGATGGGTCGCCGCCACCTCCTCCGGCTCGGCCAAGGCCGCCTCGCGCAGGTAGCCGACATAACCGTCGGCCTCGTTGCGCACCCAGACCCAGCCGCCCTTGCGCTCGAACACCGCCACCCGCTCGCCGTAGAGCAGTTCGGATCCCTGTCGGGCCTCGTCGAGCGGCGCCTCACGCAGCGACGCCGTGCCGGCCGCCACCCGCGCCGGCACGCCGGCGACGAACCGCGCCGCCTGCACCCGCCCTTCCAGACGTCGATCCGCCAGGTCCGTGCGATAGGCGTTGAGCCGCGGGTCCGGGCGCTCGGTCCCGGCCTCGCTCAACTGTTCATCTCCTTGATCGCGCGGTCGAGCCCGTCGAGGGTCAGCGGGAACATCCGATCCTCCATGAGCTCCTTCACCATGGCGACCGACTGAGTGTACTGCCAGAACCGCTCCTGCACCGGGTTCAGCCAGACCGAGCGGTGGAAGTGCTCGGTCATCCGCTTGATCCAGAGGCCACCCGGCTCCGGGTTCATGTGCTCTACGCTGCCGCCGGCAACCGCGATCTCGTAGGGGCTCATGGAGGCGTCGCCGATGAACACCGCCTTGTAGTCGGAGCCGAAGGTCCGCAGCACCTCGGCGGTGTCGATCCGCTCGACATGCCGCCGCCGGTTGTCCTTCCACAACCGTTCGTAGGGGCAGTTGTGGAAGTAGAAGAACTCGAGATGCTTGAACTCGCTGCGCGCCGCCGAGAACAGCTCCTCGCAGACCTTCACATACGGGTCCATCGAGCCGCCGACGTCGAAGAAGAGGATGACATTGACCACGTTCTGCCGCTCGGCCCGCATCTGCAGGTCGAGCCAGCCGCCGTTCTTGGCGGTCTGGCGGATGGTGCCGTCCAGGTCGAGCTCGTCCGGCCGCCCCTGGCGGGCGAACCGGCGCAGCTTGCGCAGCGCCACCTTCAGGTTGCGGGTGCCGATCTCCACCGTGTCATCGAGATTGCGGAACTCGCGCTTGTCCCAGACCTTGACGGCGCGGAAGTTGCGGTTGCCGTCCTGGCCGATGCGCACGCCTTCCGGGTTATAGCCGTAGGCGCCGTAGGGCGAGGTGCCGGCGGTGCCGACCCATTTGCTGCCGCCCTGATGCCGGCCCTCCTGCTCTTCCAGGCGCTGGCGCAGCGTCTCCATCAGCTTGTCCCAGCCGCCCATGGCCTCGATCTGGCGCTTCTCCTCGTCGCTGAGGTTCAGCTCGGCCATCCGCTTCAGCCATTCGTCCGGGATCTCGGCGCCGAACACCTCGTCCAGCGCCTCCAGCCCCTGGAACACGTGGCCGAACACCCGGTCGAAGCGGTCGAGATGACGCTCGTCCTTCACCAGGGTGGCGCGCGACAGGTAGTAGAAATCATCCACCGATCCGCCCGCCACCCCCTCGCGGACCGCCCGCAGCAGTGTCAGGTACTCGGTGATCGAGACCGGCAGCTTGGCGTCGCGCAACTCGGTGAAGAAGCGGGTGAACACGGGGTCACTGCTCCTTCAGCGCCTGCTCGATGGCGTTCTTGTGGCCGAACAGCTTCGAGGCGATGGGAACCGCCCCTTCCTCGTCGCAGTCGCGCTTGCGCGGGTTCGCCGCCACAGCGGCCGCTTCCATGTGATGCTCCAGGAAGCCGAGATCCTCGTCGTCGGCGCCGAGCTGCACCAGGTTGTCGCGGGCGAGCGAGCGGAAGTACGCCTCCTCCTCGGCATCGCCGCCGCAGACCATGATCGAGCTCAGGATATAGCCCGCCTGCTCGGCATAGCCGCGCATCGCCTCCGGGGCCGCGTCCAGCAACTTGCCGGCCATCGCGGGTGCGCTCAGGACCACCAGCGCGGCTACGAGAACCAGCCTCCGCATCACGCCCTCCCCTCGCGGCGCGCCAGGAAGGCAAGGCGTTCGAACAGGTGCACGTCCTGCTCGTTCTTCAGCAGCGCCCCATAGAGCGGCGGAATCAGATCCTTCTTGTCGGTCACCTTGAGGGCCTCCGGCGGAATGTCCTCGATCAGCAGCAGTTTCAGCCAGTCCAGCAGCTCCGAGGTTGACGGCTTCTTCTTCAGCCCCGGCACGTCGCGGATCTCGAAGAACGCGGTCAGCGCGGCGCGCAGCATCTCCTTCTTGAGGTCGGGGAAATGCACGTCGACGATCGCCGCCATGGTGTCGGCATCGGGGAAGCGGATGTAGTGGAAGAAGCAGCGGCGCAGGAAGGCGTCCGGCAGCTCCTTCTCGTTGTTCGAGGTGATGACCACGATCGGGCGATGGACCGCCTTCACCGTCTCGCCGGTCTCGTAGACGTGGAACTCCATGCGGTCGAGTTCGAGCAGCAGGTCGTTGGGGAACTCGATGTCCGCCTTGTCGATCTCGTCGATCAGCAGGACCGCCTGCTCCGGCGCCGTGAACGCCTCCCAGAGCTTGCCGCGCTTGATGTAGTTGGCGATGTCCTTGACCCGCTCCTCGCCGAGCTGACCGTCGCGCAGCCGCGCCACCGCGTCGTACTCGTACAGTCCGTGCTGCGCCTTGGTGGTCGACTTGATGTGCCACTCGATCAGCGGCTTGCCCAGCGCCTCGGCCACCTCCCGCGCAAGCACGGTCTTGCCGGTGCCGGGCTCGCCCTTGACCAGGAGCGGGCGGGCGAGCTGCACGGCGGCATTGACCGCGACGCGCAGATCCTCGGTGGCGACGTAGCTGTCGCTGCCCTCGAAGCGGGTCGGTTGCTGGATGTCGTTCATCTCACCTCGCGGGACAGGGTCGGGCTTCCAAGGTCGTGGGAGAAAGCTGGGCCGGCAATGCGACGAAACCAGGGCGGGCCGGAAACGGTCCCCTTCCCGCCCCGGACCTTACGCGGCGGCGGAGGGCGCGGCCAAGGCCGCTTCGATCGCCGCCAGCGCCTTCTCGCCGGCCGCTCCGTCGGGGCCGCCGGCCTGGGCCATGTCCGGTCGGCCGCCACCGCCCTTGCCACCCAGCGCGGCCGATCCGGCGCGCACCAGGTCGACGGCGCTGAACCGGCCGGTCAGGTCGTCGGTCACGCCGACCACCAGCGAGGCCTTGCCGTCATCGTTGCTGACCACCGCGACGACGCCGGAGCCGATCTCCTGCTTCAGGCCGTCGGCGACGCCCTTGAGCTCCCGCGCCGGCACGCCGTCCAGGGCGCGGGCGGCGAAGGTGACGCCGCTGACGGTCTTGGTCGCCCCGCCGCCACCGCCGCCGGCGGCCAGCTTCTTGCGGGTCTCGACCAGCTCGCGCTCCAGGCGGCGGCGCTCCTCGATCAGGGCCTGGACCCGGGCCGGCACCTCCTCCGGCGTGGTCTTGAGCTCGGCCGCGGCGTCCGCCAGGGCGGCCTCGCGGGCGTTCAACCAGTCCAGGGCGCCGATGCCGGTGACCGCCTCGACCCGGCGCACACCGGCGGCGACCGCCGCCTCGGAGACCAGCTTGACCAGGCCGATATCGCCGGTGCGCCGCACATGGGTGCCGCCGCAGAGCTCGACCGACCAGGCGGACTTGCCGTCGGCGTCCAGGTCGCCGCCCATGGAGACCACGCGGACCTCGTCGCCGTATTTCTCGCCGAACAGCGCCATGGCGCCCTCGCCGATCGCGGCGTCGGGGGTCATCAGGCGGGTGGTGACGGCGGAGTTCTGCCGCACCCGCCGGTTCACCTCGGCTTCGATCCAGGCGAGATCCTCGCGGGCGATGGCGGTCGGCTGGCTGAAGTCGAAGCGCAGGCGTTCCGGTGCCACCAGCGAGCCCTTCTGGGCCACGTGATCGCCGAGCCGGCGGCGCAGCGCCTCGTGCAGCAGGTGGGTGGCCGAGTGATTGGCGCGCAGCCGATCGCGCCGCCCGGCATCCACCGCCAGCTCGACCGCGTCGCCGACTTTGACCGGGCCGCCCTCCACTGTGGCGACGTGGACGAACACATCGCCGAGCTTCTTCTGGGTGTCGGTGACGGTGAGAACGGCGCCGTCGGCGCTGCGGATCGTCCCGGTGTCGCCCATCTGACCGCCGCTCTCGCCGTAGAACGGGGTCTGATTGACGATCGCCAGGACCTCGCTGCCGGGCTGGGCGGCGTCGACCCGTTCGCCGTCGACGATCAGGGCGGTGACCACCCCCTCGGCCGAAGTGGTGTCGTAGCCCAGGAACTCGGTGGCGCCGACGGTATCGCGGAGCTCGAACCAGGTACGGTCGGTCGCCGCCTCGCCGGACCCGGACCAGGATCTGCGGGCGGCGGCGCGCTGGCGCTCCATGGCGGTGTCGAAGCCGGCCTGATCCAGAGTCCGGCCCTGGCCTCGCAGGATGTCGGCGGTCAGGTCGACCGGGAAGCCGTAGGTGTCGTAGAGCTTGAACGCGACCTCGCCGTCCAGCGGCTGGCCGTCGCCGAGCTTGCCGGTCTCGTCGGCCAGGATCCGCAGGCCGCGGTCCAGGGTCTCCTTGAACCGGGTCTCCTCGAGCTTCAGGGTCTCGGTCGCCAGCGCCTGAGCGCGCACGATCTCGGGGAAGGCCTCGCCCATCTCGCGGACCAGGGTCGGCACCAGGCGATGCAACAGCGGGTCGCTGCAGCCCATGATGTGGGCGTGGCGCATGGCCCGGCGCATGATCCGGCGCAGCACGTAGCCGCGGCCCTCGTTAGATGGCAGCACGCCGTCGGCGATCAGGAAGGTCGAGGCGCGGAGGTGATCGGCGACCACCCGGTGCGACACCTTGTGGTCGCCGTCGGGGTCGACCCCCGCCGCCTCGGCCGAGGCCTCGATGATGCGGCGCATGGTGTCGATGTCGTAGTTGTCGTGCTGGCCCTGCAGGACGGCGGCGATCCGCTCAAGGCCCATGCCGGTGTCGATCGACGGGCGCGGCAGGTCGATGCGCTCGTCCGGCGTGACCTGCTCGTACTGCATGAACACCAGGTTCCAGATCTCGATGAACCGGTCGCCGTCCTCGTCCGGGCTGCCCGGGGGGCCGCCGGGAATGTCGGGACCGTGGTCGAAGAAGATCTCGGAACAGGGACCGCAGGGGCCGGTATCGCCCATCGCCCAGAAATTGTCGGAGGTCGGGATGCGGATGATGCGCTGGTCCGGCAGGCCGGCGATCTTGCCCCAGAGCGCCGCCGCCTCGTCATCCTCGGCGTAGACGGTGACCAGCAGCTTGTCCTTGGGCAGGCCGAACTCGCCGGTGACCAGGGTCCAGGCGTATTCAATCGCCTCGGCCTTGAAATAGTCGCCGAACGAGAAGTTGCCGAGCATCTCGAAGAAGGTGTGGTGGCGCGCGGTATAGCCGACATTGTCGAGGTCGTTGTGCTTGCCGCCGGCGCGCACGCATTTCTGCGACGTGGCGGCGCAGGAATAGTCGCGCTGCTCCTGGCCGGTGAAGACGTTCTTGAACTGCACCATGCCGGCATTGGTGAACATGAGCGTCGGGTCGTTGCGCGGCACCAGCGGGCTCGAGGCGATCTCGGCATGGCCCCGGGCAGCAAAATAGTCGAGGAAAGCGCGGCGGATGTCGTTCGTGGTGGCCATGGCCCTGTCTCCGGCGACCGGCGGGCGGCGCGCCCCGTGCACGCAGCCGCTGCCGTCAAAAGCCCCCGGTTTTATCCAGGCCACCCGGCGGTGTCCAGCCGCCCGGGCACGGCCCGCCGCGTCGTCTCATCGCCAAACGCGCTCATCCCGGTGCCGGACATCCCCGCTGTCGCACCGGGCCGCCGGCGCTCGGGTCGGAGGCCGGCACCGTCACGGGATGCCGGGCGCCAGCAGCGTCACTGGGAGACATCACTCGGCGACGCCACTGGACGATATCACCGGGCGGTGTGACTGGACGATGTCACTGGCAGACATCGCCCGGCATCATCACCCGGGGACCTCATTCGGCGGCGGGCGCTTCGCCATCCTCGGCGCCGCTCTCCGGATCGCCGACCAGCATGGCCTCCGCGACCAGGCCGGCATTCTCGCGGATCTTGCGTTCGATACCGGCGGCGATGTCCGGGTTGGACCGCAGGAACTGCTTGGCGTTCTCCCGGCCCTGGCCGATGCGCTGACCGTCGCAGGAGAACCAGGCGCCGGATTTCTCGATGATCCCGGCATTGGTGCCGAGGTCGAGCAACTCGCCCATCTTCGAGACGCCCTCGCCATACATGATGTCGAACTCGATCACCCGGAACGGCGGGGCGAGCTTGTTCTTCACCACCTTCACCCGGGTCTGGTTGCCGACCACCTCGTCGCGGTCCTTGATCGCGCCGATGCGGCGGATGTCGAGCCGGACCGAGGCGTAGAACTTCAGCGCGTTGCCGCCGGTCGTGGTCTCCGGATTGCCGAACATCACGCCGATCTTCTGGCGGATCTGGTTGATGAAGATCACCATGCAGCGCGACTTGGAGATCGACCCGGTCAGCTTGCGCAGCGCCTGACTCATCAACCGCGCCTGCAGGCCGACATGAGCGTCGCCCATCTCGCCCTCGAGCTCGGCGCGCGGCACCAGGGCGGCGACCGAGTCGACCACCAGCACGTCGATCGCGCCGGAGCGCACCAGCGTGTCGGCGATCTCCAGCGCCTGCTCGCCGGCATCGGGCTGAGAGATCAGCAGCTCGTCCACGTCGACGCCGAGCTTGCGGGCATAGACCGGGTCGAGCGCGTGTTCGGCGTCGACGAAGGCGCAGGTGCCGCCGGTCTTCTGCGCCTCGGCCACCACGTGCAGCGCCAGCGTCGTCTTGCCGGAGCTTTCCGGACCGTAGATCTCGACGATGCGGCCGCGCGGCAGGCCGCCGATGCCGAGACCGATATCGAGGCCGAGCGACCCGGTCGAGACCGCCTCGATCTCGATCGCGTTCTCGCGCTGGCCCAGCTTCATGACCGAGCCCTTGCCGAACGCCCGCTCGATCTGGCCGAGAGCGGCTTCCAGTGCCTTCGACTTGTCCATGCCGTCCTTCTCAACCAGCTTGAGTGCAGCGCTCATGTCCCGTCTCCTTCTATCGTGCGCGCCGGGTTCCGGGCAACGGGCTCGACCCTCGGCGCGGCGATCTATGACTGGAGACCGATTGTACTTATTTTGTTCTCATCAACAAGCGAATTTTCCTGTTTTGTTCTCGCCTAGATATGGCGCCGTCAAGGCGCCGAGACCTCAAGATCCGGCGTCCGGCGGCTGCGAGGCGTGCTTGACCGCCTGGGCCAGCTGCTTGAGGGAGAACGGTTTCGGCAGGAAGGCGACCGATTCGGCATCGGCGATGCGCTGACGCAATGCATCTTCTGAATACCCGGATATGCAGACGACGGGAACCGCCGGACGGTCCTTGCGCACCTCGCGGATCAGGGTGGGGCCGTCGATGCCGGGCATCATGACGTCGGTGACCATGAGGTCGATCTTCGGCTTCTCGGCCTGCAGCAGCTCAAGCGCCGCCTCGCCGGAGCGCGCCTCCAGGACCGTGTATCCCTTGCCGCGCAACGCCCGCGCGGCGAACAGGCGCACCGGGTCCTCGTCCTCGACCAGAAGCACCGTGCCGCTGCCCGACAGGTCGGCGTCGAGGCGGCGATGGCCGTCGGCGGCGGTGACCTCGACCTCCCCGGTCCAGGCCGGCAGATAGATCGAGAAGGTGGTGCCGACATCGGGGGTGCTGTCGACGAACATGTAGCCGCCGAACTGCTTGATGATGCCGAACGCGGTCGAAAGGCCGAGGCCGGTGCCCTGGCCGAGGTCCTTGGTCGTGAAGAACGGCTCGAAGATCCGCTCCTGAACCTCCGCCGGCATGCCGGTCCCGTCGTCGATCACCTCGATCATCACGTACTCGCCGGCCGGCATCACCTCGTCGCCTTGGCGCAACGGCCGGACCGTCTCGGTGATCCCCGTGCGCATGGCGATCCGCCCGCCGCCCGGCATGGCGTCGCGGGCGTTGACCACCAGGTTGATGATCACCTGTTCCAGCTGGCCCGGATCGACGCGGACCGGCCTCAGGTCGCGGCCGTGCTCCAGGTCGAGGGTTATGGTCTCGCCGATCAGCCGGCGCAGCAGGTGCGACAGGTCCGAGAGGATCTCGGTCAGGTCGACGACCCGCGGGATCAGCGTCTGCTGGCGCGAAAACGCCAGAAGCTGGCGCACCAGATTGGCCGCCCGGTTGGCGTTCTGCTTGATCTGCATGACATCGGCGAAGGACTGGTCGCCGGCCCGGTGACGCTGCAGCAGCAGGTCGCAATAGCCGGTCATGGCCGTCAGCAGGTTGTTGAAGTCATGGGCCACGCCGCCGGCCAGCTGGCCGACCGCCTGCATCTTCTGGGATTGGGCGAACTGCGCCTCCAGGGACCGCTGCTCGCTGACGTCGATCAGGTAGATGACCCGTTCGGTGGAACTGCCGCGCGGTCGGCGCACGAACATCGAGGCGAAGCGTTCGCCGTCGCCGTCGCCCAGCACGATGTCGGCCGGCCGCGACGTCGCCCCGTCCGGATCGGCATCCTCCAGCACCTGACGCACCCGGTCGCGGTCCCGCTCGGCGACCAGCGGCAGGAAGGTCCGCCCGAGCATGGCGTTGCGCCCCCCTGGGCCGAGCCATTCGGAGAAGAAGCGGTTGTGCCCGACGATAACCCCGTCGGCGGTGATCCTGACCGTTCCCATCGGCGCGAACTCGAGCGCGTCGGTGACCACCTCCTCCAACGATTGCGGCGGCGGGGTCGGACGCCGGGCGGCCGACAGCTCGGCGGACAGGGCGTCGCCCGCTGCCGGCCGCAGGACCACGGCGACCGGCCGGCCGGCATGATCGAAGCTCTCCCGGGTCTCGGCCTCGCCCGCATCGCGCTTGAGCGCCATCAGACGCAGCCGGGCGATCGCCTTGCCCTCGCCGCGGGCGGCCTCGTCGCCGAGAAGGGCGACCGCCCCCGCATCGGCCTCCAGGAAGCGGCCGTCGGCGGCCAGCCGGACCGACCCCGTCTCGTCGCCCTCGGGCTCCGGCTCGGCGGAGGCGGGCGGATCGTTGGCGCCGGACGCCGGCGCCCCGGTCAGCGCCCGCCAGATCGCCGATCCCCTGAACCCTCGACCGGAGAAGAGTTTCGATTCAGCCATGCGTGCCCCCTCAGGCCGACATCTTCTGACCCTTGAGGCGGTACACGTAGGAAATAATCTGGGCCACGGCCTGATAGTGCTCTTCCGGGATTTGCTGGTCCAGGTCAACGCCGCCGAACAGCGCCCGGGCCAGCGGCGGATTCTCGACGATCGGAACGTCGTTCGCCTTTGCCAGGTCGCGGATACGGAACGCGACGTTGTCGACGCCCTTGGCCACCACCGTCGGCGCCGCCATGACCTCGGTATCGTACTGCAGGGCGACCGCGAAATGGGTCGGATTGGTCACCACCACGTCGGCCTGGGGCACGGCGGCCATCATGCGCTGGCGCGCGCGCTCGGTGCGGATCTGGCGCAGGCGGGCCTTCACGTGCGGATCACCTTCGGAGTTCTTGTGCTCGTCGCGGATCTCCTGCCGGCTCATCTTGAGCTGCTTGATGTGCTCGTGCTTCTGGTAGATGTAGTCGGCGATGGCGATCACCGCCATGATCGCCACGACACCGCTCAGCAGCCGGAGGACGAGGGTCAGGATCTCCTCGAGCATCTGGCGGACGTCCATCTGAACGATCACCTCGAGGCGGTCCAACTCCGGCAGCACCAGCGAGACGGCAAGACCGCCGACGATGATTAGTTTGACGATGCCCTTGAGGAACTCGACGATCGAGCGCAGCGCGAACAACCGGCTGAACCCCTTGATCGGTGAGATCTTCTCGAGCTTCGGCTCGATCGGGCCGGTGGTGAACAGAATCCCGGACTGCGACATGCTGGCCAGGATGGCGAGCACGATCAGGGTGCCGAAGACCGGCGACAGGGCGGTCAGGACGGAGAGCACCAGCTCGTACAGGATTTCCCCGGTCGCCCCACCATCGACCGCCATGGTCCCGCTCTGCTCGACCAGGCCGGCCAGCGGGCTGTAGACCCTGATCGCCACGAACGGGCCGGCGATGGCGATCACCAGCGTGGCGCCGAGAAGCAGGGCGAAGCTGTTCACCTCCTTGCTGTTCGGGATCTGCCCCTTCTTGCGGGCCTCCGACAGCTTCTTCGGGGTCGGCTCTTCCGTCTTTTCGGATTGATCCTGGTCCGACATCTCAGCGAAAGCGCCCTGTCGCCGTTAACGGGGAACGAGATACGAGGCGATCCCGCTCTCGAAATAGCCGATGAACACCTCCATCATCGTGCCAAGGATGGCGATGATGATGGTGAAGCCCATGATGATTTGTATCGGTAGACCGATGAAGAAGATCTGAAGCTGCGGCATCAGCCGCGAGACCACGCCGAGGGTGACGAAGAATATCAGCGAGAAGATGATGAACGGCGCCGAAAGCTGGATCGCCATCTCGAAACTGTCGGCAACCAGCCGGGTATAGGCGAGCGACATGTCGCCGACCGGCAGCGGCGCGCCCGGCGGGAACAGCGTGTAGCTGTCGATCACCGCCAGGATCAGCATGTGATGCAGATCGACCGCCAGGATGACCATTATCGCCAACGTGCTGAAGAACAGGCTGATCGCGGTGCCCTGCCCCTGGATTGACGGGTTGAACACCTGGGCGTTGGCCAGGCCGGTCGCGAACGAGATGATCATGCCGGCGGAGGCCATGGTCAGAAGCAGCGTGCGGCCGACCAAGCCGAAGAAGATGCCGATCATCACCTCGATGAAGACGAAGAGGAACATCTCGGCCAGCGAGGGCGGCACGGCCGGCAGGTAGGTGATCACCGTCGGCGCCACCAGCAGCGACAGCGCCAGCAGGAACAGGATCCGGATGCGGGCGGGCACGAACGACTCGCCGATCCCCGGCAGCAGGAAGATCATGGCGCCGAGCCGGGCCATGACCAGCGCCAGCACGTAGGCCTGGACCGGGAGGTACTCTTCGAGCGGCACCGCCGGCGCCCCTAGGACAGCCCGATGATCTTGTCGGCCAAGCCCTCGAAGAAGACCGAGATCGTCGCGAGCATGAACGGCAGCAGGAACAGCAGCGAGGCGAACACCACCAGGATCTTCGGCACGAAGACCAGCGTCATCTCCTGCAGCTGGGTGAGCGCCTGGAACAACGCGATGGTCAGGCCGACGCCGAGCGCGATGGCCATGATCGGAAACGTCATGGTGAGCAGAACCACGACGGCATCGCGGGCCACGTCGATCGCATCCGCCTCGGTCATCTCGGTTCCCCCAACGCCGGCCGCCCGGCAAAACCTGCCGGGTCCTTTCCTGCCGCCCTGCCGATCACCGGGACAACGCCGGGATCAGATCGGCATGCGGATGATCTCCTGATAGGCCGAGACAAGCTTATCCCTCAGCGCGGTCACGGTCTGGAGGGTCAGTTCCGCGTCGTTCACCGCCGCGACGACATCCGTCAGCTCGGCGGTGCCGGCGATCCCCTGCTTCGACAGGGTCTCACCCTTGTACATGGTATCGACCGAGGTCTCGGCCGCGTCCTTCACGAAGCTCGCGAAGTCCCTGCCGCTGACCGGGGCGTCGGCCCCTCCGGCGCCCATGCCCGGGACCGGCGGCGTGATGTCTCCGATGCGTGTCACCATGACGCTACCTCCGCAGCCATTCTACGCGATGCGCCGCGGCCGTGAAACCGCCGGGCGCGTCGCCATCAGTTGCGCAGCAGTTCGATCGTGCGCTGAATCATCGCCTTCGAGCTGTCGATGACGCTCATGTTCGCCTCGTAGCCGCGCTGGGCCTCCTTGAGATCGGTCAGTTCGATCAGCGAATTCACGTTCGGGCGTTTGACATAGCCGTTCTCGTCCGCCAGCGGATGGTGCGGCTCGTAGGCGGTGTCGAACTCGCCCATGTCGCGGCCGATCTTCTTGACCGAGACCAGGTCGGCGCCGAGCGTGCGGTCGAGCTCGTCCTGGAAGATGATGGTCTTGCGGCGATACGGGTCGTCGCCCGGCTTGTTGCCCATCGAATCGGCGTTGGCCACGTTCTCGGCGACGACGCGCAGGCGCGTACCCTGGGCCTTCATGCCGGAGGCGGAGATCTGGATGGCGTTCATCAGTTCCATGGTTCAATCCCCTCGGGTTACCGGCCGCTCTGACCGATCGCGGTCCGAAGCATCGTCATGTTCTTGTGGTAGATGTTCGAGGCCAGTTGGTAGTTCATCTGGGTGTCGGAGACCTTGATCATCTGCTCTTCAAGAACCACGCCATTCTCGTTCGGATTCATCTCGTAGACGTCGCGCCCGCGCAGCTTCTCGACCCGGAAATCCGGCTTCTCGACGCTGCCCTGCAGGTGATTGCCGGCGGTGGCGCGCATGTTGACCTGGCGGACCTCTTGCAGTTCACGCTCGAAGTTCAGCGCCTTGAGGTCCTTCGGCCGGTAGTTCGGGGTATCGGCGTTGGCGATGTTCTGAGCCAGGACGGCCTGGCGGTCGCCCAGCCACTCCATCCGCTGGCGAGCCATGCTGAACAGGCTCATATCGGACATCTTCATCTCTCTTCCCCTTTTTGAGCAATTTACATAAAATTGCTTCTTTCGTCGACCCTCGCCGGCGGCGCACCGCCGATGAAGGTCACGAGAAACCAAGCAAGCACCGTGCCAACCGCATCGCGCGGAGGACGTGCGAGCCTCCATAACGCCCGGTATACTGCTGCCATGGCCCGACCTCCCCACCGCCCCGCCGGCCGCCGACCGACCGCCGATCCCCGGCAGGTGGCCATCGCGCTCAGCCACGACATCGACGGCGACGCCGCCCCAACGGTCGTGGCCAAGGGCTATGGCGACATGGCGGAGAAGATCCTGGACCTCGCCTTCAACAACGACGTGAAAGTGCGCACGGACCCGGACCTCGCGCAGATCCTCGAGGTGGTGGAGGTCGACTGCGAGATCCCGATGGAGGCGTTCGCGGCGGTGGCGGAGATCCTCACCTATGTGTACCGCGCCAACGGCCGGCTCGGCGACGAGCGCGCGGGCGCCGCCGATGAGGCGCGCGAGGGCGGCCGATGACCGAGGCGGACCTGAACGCGGAGTTCGCCGCCGTCGAGGCCGAGATCCGCGACCTGGCGGTTGGCGGCACCGATCGGGCGGCCCTGGAGGCCAGGGTCGCGCGGCTCTGCGACGCGGTGGTCGCTCGCCCCCCGGCGGAGGCGCGGGCCCTCCTGCCGGCGCTGGAAGCCCTGATCGCCGGCCTAGACGCGGCCGCGACGGCGATCCAGGACCGGCGCGAGCGAAACGATTCGCCGGCCCCAGCCCGGCCTGCCCGGGCGGCGGCGGCCGCTTACGGCGCCAGCCAGAACCGCGGGCGGCGCGGGTTCTAAGTGGCGGCGCGCGCCCCCAGACCTGTGCGCTTGGCAGGACCGGTCGCGGATCGGACAATGGCCCATGAGTCTGCTCGACTACATCCGGTTCTTCCTGGCGCTCGGGTTCGTCCTCGGCCTGATCGGCCTCTGCGCCTGGCTGGTGCGGAGATACGGCGTGGAGCGGCTGGGACTGGCGATGAATGTCGGCAAGAACCCGCGCCTGCGGGTGGTCGAAACCCGGGTGCTGGACGGCCGCCGCCGGCTCATCCTGGTTCGGCGTGACGAGGTGGAGCATTTGCTGGTGATCGGCGGAGAGAGCGACATGGTGGTCGAGACCGGGATTCCGGCGCCGCCGGCGGACCAGGTGCCTGCCGAGCAACCGGGGGCGGGACCGTGAGCCGGCGCGGGCTCATCGCGATCGCGGCGCTGCTCGGGCTCGCCGCCGCCGTGTACGGCGCCCCGGTGCTGGCGCAGTCGCTGACCCTCGACGTCGGCGAGGGCGGCGGCTCGACGACCGCCCGCATCATTCAGCTGGTCGCTGTCATCACCGTGCTCTCGCTGGCGCCCGGCATCCTGATGATGGTGACCTCCTTCACCCGCATCATCGTGGTGTTCTCGCTGCTGCGCTCGGCGCTGGGCACGCAGCAGACACCGCCGAACATCGTCGCCATCAGCCTGGCGCTGTTCATGACCGCCTTCATCATGGCGGATACCTTCGAGACCGCCTGGCGCAACGGCATCAACCCGCTGATCGAGGAAGAGATCGACGAGCAGGAGGCGTTCACCGAGACCGTCGCCCCGTTCCGCGCCTTCATGCTGGCCCAGGTGCGCGACAAGGACCTCCAGCTGTTCGAGGACATCGCCCAGGTCGGCCCGGCGGAGACCGGCCTCAATGCGCCGCTGCAGGTCCTGGTGCCCGCCTTCATGATCAGCGAGCTTCGCCGCGCCTTCGAGATCGGCTTCCTGCTCTACCTGCCCTTTGTCATCATCGACATGGTGATCGCCTCGGTGCTCATGTCGATGGGCATGATGATGGTGCCGCCGGTGACGATCTCGCTGCCCTTCAAACTGATCTTCTTCGTCCTGGTGGACGGCTGGTACATGGTGGCGGGCAGCCTGGTGCGCAGCTTCGGTTCGTGAGCGGCCCCGTTAGAGCATGACCGTTCAAGACGGAATCGCTGGCGATCGCGTCAAACCATGATTTGCTCTAGCTCCCAACTTCGACGGCCCGAAACCGGCTCCGGGTGACAGCCTGCGACGTCAGTTCGTCGCGCTGAGCGGGCCCTGTTTCAGCTTGTCGCGGTAGCTCGACAGGAAGGCCTGGAAACGGCCGATCTCCTCGAACCGCTCGGTCAGGCGCAGGAACTCGTCGGGGCCGCTGTCGGTGTTGTTGGTGATCAGCCGGAACGCCTCGCGGAACGGCGTGTTGTCCATCTGCGGGCCGTAGATCTGGCGCAGCCGGTTCAATCCGTTGTCGTTGTCACTCAAGGCGAGGGCGACCGCCCAATTGACGATGTAGTTGGCCTGCTCGGAGGACAGCCGCCGGCCGTCGCGACCGGAATCGCCGACCAGCGCCCGGAAGGTCTTCGCCGCCTCAATCCATTCCTGGGTACGCCAGAAGATGTCGGCCCGCAGCAGGTTGGCCTCGCGCGAGCTGTCATCGGTCATGAGGCGCAGCGCCCCCTGGGCGTCGCCGAGGTCGAAGATGGCCCGCGCCCGCAACCGCCGGCGCTCGGCCGCCAGTTCCCGACCGAGCCCGGGGGCGACGCTCTCGTCCAAGGCGGTGATCGCGCTCTCGGGCTGGCGGTCGAGCAGCAGGATCAGCGCCAGCCGCGCGCCGACCCGCGCCTTCTCGGTTCCCTGCAGACGGAACTTCACCTGCCGGTCCAGCAGCCGTGACGCCCGGTCGAGCAGGTCGACCTTCACCAGCCGGTCGGCCAGCGCCTCAATGATCCGGTCGCCGGCCTTGCCGACGGGTGTGAGCTCGCGGAACTCGTCATACAGCGCCAGCGCCTGCAACGGCGTCATCGACTCGGCCGCCCCGCCGGTGAAGATCTCGCCGAACGCCTCGGTCAGTTCGAAGGCGAGGTCGCGGGATTCGATGTTGTCCGGGAAATAGGTGACCGCCTGGCGCAGCGCCGCCAGACCTTCCTCGTACTCGTTCTCCATCAGCCGCAACCGGCCGAGATCGCGCAGCAGCTCGAACTCGAGACGGTCGCCCCGCCAGGCATAGCGCAGCTCGTCGATCCGGTCGGCCGCCTGCTTGGTGGTGATCCGGCCGTCGTCGAGCTGATACTGGATCAGCGCGCGCTCCGAGCGGACGCGGGCCCACCGATCCTCACCGGCGGCCAACCGGTTCCAGATGTCGAGCGCCGCTTCGATATCGCCGAAGGCGTAAAGCACGCGACCGCGCAGGAAGTCGAGGCGCGCCCGCTCGCCGGGCGTCGGGTCGCCCTCGGCGATGACGTCCAGGAACGCCCCCGCCCCGCGGAAATCGCCGGCGCGGATTGCCGCCTCGGCGGCCTGCATGGCGAGCTCGGTGGTGTAGTTGCGCGGGTAGCCGCCCGGGATCTCGCCGGCGCGTGCGATGTGCTCGACCGCCTCGTCCCACTTGCCCTGACCGGCCGTCGCCGCGCCGCGCCACAGTTCCGCCTCGGAGAAACCGTTCAGCGCCGGGTCGTCGAGATACTCCTCCGCCTCGGCATAGCGGCCGAGCATGAAGCCCGCCGCCCCGCGTAGCGCCTTGACGTCGGGGCGGTTCGCCAGGTCCTCGTCCGACTGGGCGATCGTGCGCAGCAGGCCGATCGCTTCCGAGGCCAGGCCGCGCGAGAAGTAGAACTGCGCCAGTTCCAGGCGCGGCCCGTTGCGCGAGATGCTCGTCGCCTCGGCGATCCGCAGCTGCAGCGCCTGGCGGCGCTCGAGAAACTCCGCACCGGTGCCCAACCGCCAGTTCGCCATATCGAAGATCCGCCCCGGCGGAAGGCCCGCCGTCAGGCCCTCGAACCGGCCGCCCGTATAAATGTCATCCGCCGACCGCGGCGCCGGGCCCGACAGCAGCATGCCCTCCTCGCGGGTGATCGCGATGCCGTCCGGCAGCACGCGCACGGCCACGTCCGACCGGTTCGGCCGCACCACGATGCCCTGCAGCGAAGCCAGGATCGACATGTCGGGATACTTCCGGTCGCCGTCGATGCCGCGCGACAGCAGGGTCACCGGGATCAGGAACAGGCCATCGCCGACCTCCGGGTCGCGGACCACGACCGGCTGGCCGACACCCTCGACCGGGATGAACAGGCGCGGGCCCTGGGGGCTCACCATCTGGGCATCGACGCGCAGCGGGACATCGGGACGCGCGAGCTGCGGCTGCAGGTCGAGCACCCAGGCCGTGCCATCGCGCCAGACCCGCGGGCTCACGCCCTCGACCACGGGAATGCGCACCGCCGTGCCGCTCACGACCGGGATCTGTTCCGGCAGGCCGACGATCTCGTTCTCCAGCCCCAGCAGCTGACTGGTATCGAGGGTCACCGCCCGGTCGAACGCCGCCCAGACGTAGCCGGCGCGCGGGAACACGGTCGCGGCGACCGGTTCCTCGAAGGCGAAGCGCAGGGAGATCGCCTCGGCATTGTTCAGGCGGGTCACGATCAGCGGCGGCCCGTTGATCGTGCCCATCGCCTCCGGCCCGGCGAGGCGGACCGCGTCGTCCAGGACGGCCTCCTCGGTCTGCTCGCCGCCCGGCAAGGTGGACTCGATATCGGGCAGCTCGGTCACGGCCGTCGTCGGATCCGATCCGGCGCTGCCAGGTGGCGGCGGCGCGGTGTCGCCTCGCGGCGGCGGCACGGCGACGTCGGGTGTCGGCGGCACCGGTGCCGCCGCGGGGGCGGGTGCGGTCGCGGCGGGTGGCGGCGGAAGCGCCGCCTCCGCGCGCGCCGGCGGCACGTTGTCGGCAGCCGCAGCCGCCACCGGCGCCGGGGCTGGCGCCTGGGTCGGCGAGGGGGCCTGCGCGGGCGCGGGAGCCTGAGCGGGCGCTTGGGCCGGGGGCGGTGTGGGGGCGGGCGCCGGTGCGGCTCCGGCGGCGACCGTGATACCGCTGGTGTCGCGCAGGACATCCACGACCACCTTGGGCCCGGACCGGAACGCCTTGACCGAGCGTCCCTCCGGGATCGGCACGATGACGTCAAGCCCGGTCGCCGACGGCGCGCTCGAGAAGCCGCGCAGGGGCTCCGGCAGCCGGCGGCGCACGGCCGCGTCGTCGACCCGGGCCGGCCGGGCGAACTGGATACGGGCCGCCCCCGGCGCCGGCACCACCTGGAAATCGACCGGCGCCGTCCAGTCGAACACGATCCGGTCGTAATCGGCGTGCCGCCCGGTCCGCACGCCGACCGTCGACGTGGTGGCGGGTGCCGCCGTCGGAACCGCGGGCGCCGTCGGGGCCGGTGCCGGGGCGGCCGCCGGCGGTTGCGCCTGGGCCTGGGCCTGGGCCTCGGTCTGGGTTTGGGTCTGGGTCTGGGCCCGAGATGGAGCCGGTGCCGCCGAGGGGGCCGGCAATGGCGCCGGCGCGCTGGTGCGGTCCGACAGGTCGATGACGATACGGTTGCCATCCCGCGTGCTGCGCAGCCGATGGTTCCCGGTGAGCTCGATCACCACGCTGCGCCCGTCGCGGCCGACCCGGCCGCCGGCGATGAACCGGCCAAGGCCGGAAGCGGCGGCGGCGATGTCGCCCTCGATCGGCTGCGAGAACCGGATGACCAGCGATCCGCCGAACCGCTCCGCCGAGTACTCGACCGGGCGCGGCCAGTCGAACACCAAGCGCTCGGACGTCGCCGTCTGGCCACCGGTGACCTGCACCGGCACCGCCCAGGCCGGACCGGCCAGGACGACCGCCAGCGCGACGGCGGCGAGCAGGAGGCGCGCGCCCGTCATGGCGCCCGCTCCGGGAAAATCACGATGTCGACACGCCGCGCCAGCTCAAAGCGACGGGTCATGCCGAGGGTTGGCGCCACGTCGCTGAACCGGCTGGCGCCCAGTCCCTCGACCGTCGGCTGGCGGGGGAAGCCGGTATCGATCAGGCGGCGCGCCACCGCGTCGGCGCGGGCCAGGGACAGCTCCCAGTTCGAGGCGTAACGCCCGGCACCGCTCATCGGCTGCGGATCGGCATGACCGACCACATCGATCCGGTTCGGCAAGGTGGCGAGCGCGGTGGACAGGACACCAACCGCCTGGCGGGCGTCGCGGGTGAGTTCCGCCCCGCCGAGCGGGAACAGCAGATCGGCGGGCAGGGCGATGACCAGCCGCTCGCCGGCCCGCGCGATCTTGGTCTGGCTCAGCACCGGATCGTCGGCCATCTTCGCGCCGAGCACGGGCTCCAGATAGCCGAGGGAGAAGCCGCGACGGGTGCGCTCGGCCTCGACGCTGAGGTCGACGGGCGGCTGGTTCTCGACGACCGAGACCTGCTTGCCGAGGACCAGCGAGATCGAACCCGCCGCCTTCTCGAAACTGGGCGTGTCCAGGGTCGTCATCGCGAAACGCAGCACGAAGAAGGCGAGCATCAGGGAGATCAGGTCGACCAGGGTGACCAGCCAACTCGCCCCGCCGCCGTATTTGCGCCCGGCACGGCGGCCGAGCCTCGGCTCATCGCGGTGAACGGCGGCCCGGGCCTCGGAGAGATGCACCGTCATCGCGCACCCTCCACCAGTTCCGGCGCCCAGGCACCGGCCGGTCGCGTCCGGAACACCAGGCGGACAGCTTCGGAGTCGCGCGGCTCGACCCCGGCCGATAGCACCGCAGGATCGACTTCCTCGGCGACGAAGGCGCGCACGGTCTCGCTGGCCTGGAAGATCAGGGTCCGGCGGCGCTCGGCGCTGGTCGTGGCGTCGGCCCCGTAGAGGATGTGCAGGTCGAGCACGCTGCCGGCGGGCGGTGTGTTGAGGATCGGCGCCAACCGGCCGGCCAGTTCCTCCATCACCGGGGTGATCCCGCCGGCGGCCGGCGCGTAGACCCGGCGCATGGGAACCGACACGAAGATGGGGTTGCCGTCCGCCTCCACCTCGACGGTGACCGCGGGCAGGACCTCGCGGAACACCGTTCCCAGCGCGGCGCGGACCGATTCGCCGATCACCTCGCCCGGCTCGGCGTCGAGCAGGGTATCATCGAGATCCTTGCGCAGGGCCGAGGGAAAGGCGCGCTTGACGCTTTCGAGCACAAGGTTGCTGCGCCCCTCTTCCACCGTCGACAGGGCGTTGAGCATGATGAAGAAGGCCAGGAGCAGCAGAAACAGGCTGAGGAACAGCGGTTGGCTGCTTCCCTTGTCCGGCTCCCGTCGCTCCGCACGGCTGAATCTCATTCGCGCCTAGTCGAGGTTATCGAACAGCGCGTCGACCTCCGCCTGGCTCTTGGCCGCACCCGGCAATTGGGGACCGTTGAGCAACCCGCTCTCCGAGGCCGACCCGTCCCCTTGTTTTTCTTCTATTTCCCGCGATTTGTCACGTTTTGTTTCGAGGCCGGATGCAGTCTCGTCGCCGATCTGCTCGACCGCCTCGCGGATGGCGGTGAGCCGCTGGCCGACGATGTCGCGCATGGCGGAGGCCTCGAGGATGGATCCGGTCGCCTCGGCGATGGCCTCGCCGACCTCGCCACCGGCCTTTTCGCCGGCGCCGATGAGCGCCTCCGTCGCGTCGATGACGCGGTCGAACGCATCCTGCAGCTCCGCGTCGGCGGCCGCGATCTCGGACAGCGCGCGACCCGCCGCGTCGTCGCCCTGGTGTCCGGAAGTCACGCCGCCGCGCCCGCGCGCCCGATCAGAAGTCGCCGATGACCGCGGTCATCTTGGTCTTCAGCGTCGCGGCGTTGAAGGGCTTGACGATGTAATTGTTCACGCCCGCCTTCTTCGCGGCGATGACGTTCTCGGTCTTGCTCTCGGCGGTGACCATGATGAACGGCGTGTTCTTCAGCTTGGCGTCGCTGCGCACTTCCTTCAGGAGCTGAAGACCGGTCATCGGCTCCATGTTCCAGTCGGAAATCACGAGGCCGAACTCACTGCGGCGCAGCTTCTGCAAAGCCGTGGCGCCGTCGGATGCCTCATCGACATTGCTGAACCCAAGTTGGCGCAACAAGTTCCTGATGATCCGAAGCATCGTCTTGTAGTCATCGACGATGAGAATCGCCATGTCCTTGTCTACCGCCATATCCAATCTCCTCCTGCCGCTGGCGCCCGCGACACAATCCGGGCCCGTCGAAGTGGCCACACCGTATGCCAGGGGGATTAAAAGCTTGTAAACGGCTTTAATTTTTAACGCCACGTCAGATGGGCGTGATCGCTTCTTTGGCGCGCAATATCAAATCACAATCACGCCCCAAGGTTGATTTCAGTTGATATCCGGCATACTCCGGCGCTCGGCGATCCGCAAAGTCACTTCCTTCGCCCGCTCCGGCGCCATCTCCGCGAGGACGGCCGCGGTCCTCGACGCCTTCATCCGTTCGATCACCTGCAGAAGGATGTCCATGTCGAGCCCGTTGAAGATCCGGGCCGCGTCCTTCGGCTTCATCGTCTCGTAAATCTTCACCAGGCCTTTGAGCTGATCCTCTTCCTGATCGTCGTACTTGCGGATCAGTTCCTCGATCTCGCCCTTGATGCCGTTCAGCTCCTCGATCTTCTGCTCGATCCGATGCTCGGCGGCGGCGAGCAGGCCCTCGCGCTGCACCAGGGTCCGCTCCCGCTCCTCAAGTTCGCGTCGCCTCTCCGCCAGGCTCTGCAAGAGCTCGATCTGCGACTTGCCGAGATTGAAGGGATCGACCCTGTCGTCACCGGATGCGGACCCGCTCTGGGCCAACCGAACGAAGGGAGAATCGGTGCCAGTGGCCTGTCCCTGGACGGGTGCCGGCTGCCCGGCCGCCCCGGCCAGCGTGCTGCCCTGATCGGAGGGCGCCGTCCCGCCCGCGGCGGAGGCGCCGGAAGCGGTGCTGCTGGCGACCGCGACGGTGCCGACGGTGACCGACTCGACCAGTGTCTCCCGCTGCTCCCACAGGTCGGCAACCCTGAACGACAGGACCAGCGCGGCGACGAAGGCGGTCACAGGCAGGATGCGCAGGGCCGCCGGCCGGCGTTTCGCCTTGGCGGGCTTCGCGGCAACGGTCTTGCCGAGGGCCTCGGCATTGGAGGCCTGGGCCGAGCGCATCGCCGCGGCCGCCGCCCGCCCGCGGGCGAGCCGCGCGGCATTCGGCGTGGCGGAGGCGGCGGCGTCCGCCTCGCCCTCGGCCTCGCTCGGTGTCGGGGCGCGTCTTCCCAATCGATCGTAGCTCATGTCAGCGCACGTTCCTCAAAGCGTTCATCAGATCGCGCTCCGCCTGGGAGCGCGCACCATCCTCCCCCTCCTGCGGAGCGTCGGCTCCGGACGCCGCCGCCGACTGAGACGGCGGTGGCGCCGCCGGGGCCGCCCGGCGACCACCGGACGCGCGCCGCGCCGGCGCAGCCTCCGCCGCGTCCTGTCCGCCCGGTTTCGCGCCGCCGGCATTCGCCATGCGCTCCGCCGTACCATCGGCCCGCTCGATCAGGAACAGTAGCTCGTCGCGCAGCGACTGGGCCCTCACGACCGGCTCGTTCAACAGCGTCTGAGCCTGCTCGGCGGCCAATCGGATCCCTTTCAGGCTGGCATCGGCCTTGGCCGTCGCGTCGCTCATCTTCTCAAGGAACCCTTCCAGGCCCTCCTTTTCCGATCTGAGCATGGCGAGCCGGCGATGCAAGACCAGGGCGTAAATGATCGTCGCCAGCAGCAGGACGATCAGCACCAGGTCGAGGGTCAGCGCGAGATTCATCTACCTCCCTCTCCCGATTTCGGTTTGCGGAACGTCACCCACGACCGTCACATCTTGCGCAGCCGATGGCTGATCCTGACCGCGATGTTGCCGCCCTTGCGTCCCATCTTACCACTGAACAGCGACACGTTCCCGCATCGCATATCGATGGTGGAATTCGGCATCGCGTTCAACAGGATGCGGCTTCCCGGCTTGAGATTGAGGACATCGTTCAACGGCATCACCACCTCGTCCAGGACCGCGTCCAGTTCGACATCGGTATTCCAGAGCTCGTTGGCCAGGTGGGTTTCCCAGATCGAGTCCCGGCCGAACTTCTCGCCCATGAACATCTGCAGCAGCAACTCGCGCACCGGCTCCAGTGTGGCGTAGGGCAGCATCAGCTCCAGGCGTCCGCCGCGATCTTCCATGTCGATGCGCAGGCGCGCCAGCACGGCAGCGTTTGCCGGGCGCGCGATGGTCGCGAAGCGCGGGTTGGTCTCCAGCCGGTCGAACCGGAACGTGACCGGACTCAGCGGGTCGAACGCGGCGCTCAGGTCGCTGAGCACCACATTGACCATGCGCTCCACCAGGTTGCGCTCGATCGTGGTGTAGGGCCGGCCCTCGATGCGCATCGCCGCCGTGCCGCGGCGTCCGCCGAGAAGCACATCGACGATCGAGTAGATCAGGGCGCTATCGACCACCAGAAGACCGTAGTTGTCCCATTCCTCGGCCTTGAACACCGACAGCATGGCCGGCAGCGGGATCGAGTTGAGGTAGTCGCCGAACCGGATCGAGGTGATGTTGTCGAGCGAGACCTCGACGTTGTCCGAGGTGAAGTTCCGAAGGCTGGTCGACATCATGCGCACGAGGCGGTCGAACACCACCTCGAGCATGGGCAGGCGTTCGTAGGAAACGAGTGCCGAGTTGACGATGGCATGGATGCCGGAGGTATCGCCGTCACCGCCGCCGGCCTCGTCGAAGCCGAGCAGGCTGTCGATCTCGTCCTGATTCAGGACGCGGGCGGAGCCGACATCTTCCTCTTCGTCATCCCCCATCGCCTCCCATTCGGCGGCGAGATCGTCATCGGTTGCCATAGGCCAGCCTCGTGTCTCTTTGGCGCGTCGCCCCGTGAACGGCCCCTACTGGACCAGCATTTCCTTGAACAAGACATCCCGCACCCTGACCGGTCGCGCCGCCAGGTTGACCCGTCGGAGCAACTCCTCGCGCAGCCGGTACATGCCGGCCGAGCCGTTTAGGTCGTCGACGCGAAGCTCGCGCAGATAGACCTGGAAGTTGTCGACGATGCGCGGCAGCACCTCGTTGATCCGGTCCGTGTCCTGCGGGCCTTCCAGCTCCAGGGCGATCTTGATCTTCAGGAAGGTCGACTTCCGGCCGCTGGTGTTCAGGTTCACGATCAGGTCCGGCACCTCGAAGAAGAAGGCGCGCGTCTCGGTGGGCTCCGGCGGCGGCGCGGGTCCCGCCTCGCCTTCGGTCTCCTCGACCGGTGGCGGGCTATCGAACAGGCCGAGCACGACCGCCGCCCCAACGCCTCCGCCGACGAGCACCAGGACGATGATGGCCGCGAAGATGATCAGCCGTTTGCCGCTAACCCGCTTCTTTTCCGGCTCACCGCCGACATCATCCATTTCGTCGAGGGCTTCTTCCGCCATCCGTCTCTCCCTCGGCTCCCTGTGATCCGGTTCGCACGATCCATGCAAGCCGAGTGCCGACTCACCCTGATTCTACAGAAAGGGGGCCCCCGGTGAAAGGCCGGCGCCAATCCGGCCATTCCCGCCTCCCGGACCCAGCGGCGACACTTGGCACGGTGCCTGCATGGACGTTCCGCGAAGGGGCCGGCCACACCGCCGGACCGGAAACGAGAGCCCGAACCGGGCCACGCGAGAAGAACGGAGAGAGTGATGGAGAACTCAATCTATATCGGCCTGTCCCGCCAAGCCGCGCTCCGCCGCCAGATGGCCCAGGTCGCCAACAACATCGCGAACATGAACACCACCGGCTTCAAGCGCGAGCTGATGATCTATCAGGCCTACGAGTCCAAGACCGCGTTCACCCCGGTCAACGACTTCGTCATCGACAAGGGCACGGCGATCGACCATCAGCCGGGCCCGATGCACAAGACCGGCAACGCCTTCGACCTCGCGATCGACGGCCCCGGCTATTTCCAGGTCGATGACGGTACCGGCGTGTTCTACACCCGCAACGGCACCTTCTCGCTCGACGAGAACAACCAGCTGGTCACCAACCAGGGCCATCTGGTGCTCGACCAGGCGGGCGAACCGATCTTCGTGCCGCGCTCCGACGAGAGGATCGTCATCGAGAGCGATGGCAGCGTGAAGCTGGGCGACGAGGTCTACGGCCGCATCGCGGTGGTCGAGTTCGACAACCCGGTGTCGCTGAAGAAGGTGCGCGACTCCCTGTTCGAGACCGAGGAGCTGCCGCGCCCGGCCGACGACAGCGAGGTGCACCAGGGCCTCATCGAGGGCTCCAACGTGAACCCGATCCTCGAACTGACCCAGATGATCGAGGTCAGCCGCTCCTATGACCGCGTCAAGAACCTGATCGACACGGAGAACAAGCGTGCCGAGCAGGCCATCCAGCGCTTGGCACGGCCTGTGCAAGGCGCCTGACGACATTGATGGGTGACCGGTCGCCTCGAGACCCCGCCCCGATCACACGGAGATGACGACCCCAAGCGGTCATCCAGGGAGAGAGTAATGCAGTCGCTCAATATCGCCGCCACCGGCATGAACGCGCAGCAGATGAACGTCGAGGTCATCTCGAACAACATCGCGAACATGAACACCACCGGGTTCAAGCGCCAGCGGGCGGAATTCCAGGATCTGATCTACCAGGACCAGCGCCGGGTCGGCACGGCCTCCTCGGACGCCGGCACGGTGGTCCCCTCCGGTATTCAGCTCGGTCTCGGCGTCAAGACGGCCGCCACCTACCGGGTGAACGAGCAGGGCGCGCTGATCCTCACAGACAACCAGTTCGACCTGTCGATCCGCGGCGAGGGTTACTTCCAGATCACGCTGCCGAACGGCAACACGGCCTATACCCGGGCCGGCTCGTTCCAGCTCGATCAGAACGGCACGCTGGTCACCCCCGACGGCTACACCGTGCAGCCGGGGATCACCATCCCGAACGACGCGCTCGGCGTGACGATCAACGAGTCCGGCCAGGTCTTCGCCCAGATCGACGGCCAGGTCGACGAACAGAACGTCGGCCAGCTGCAGCTCGCCATCTTCCAGAACCCGGCGGGCCTCGAGAACGTCGGCAACAACCTGCTGCTGGAGACCGCCGCCTCCGGCGCCGCCACCGGCGGAGCCCCGGGAGCCGCCGGCTTCGGGCGCCTGCAGCAGGGTTTCCTGGAGTCCTCCAACGTCGACCCGGTGCAGGAGATCACCAGCCTGATCACCGCCCAGCGGGCCTACGAGCTGAACTCCAAGGTTATCGAGACCTCCGACCAGATGATGTCGACGGTCAACAACGTCCGCTAACGCCATCTGACGATCCGCTTACAGCATACGGTCCCCGCCCGGCGGGGACCGGGACGACGGGAGAAGACCCATGATCCGGATGCGAAACACCCTGACCCGACTGGCGCTCGCCGCGTCGCTGGCCGCCGGCCTCCCCGCCGCCGGCCTCACGGTCGCCGTCCCCTCGACGGCCCTGGCCGCCGGGCAGGCTCTGCCGGGTGGGCAACACTTGCCGCTGATCCTGCGCGACCGGGTCTCGGTGGACCACGACGCGCTGATGCTGTCGGACGTGTTCGCCAACCTGCCAGACGGCATCGACCATCGCATCTCCGACGCCCCGGCCCCGGGCGAGCGCCTGGTCCTCGGCGCCCGCCAGATCTACCAGTACGCCAAGGCCTTCGGGCTGAACTGGCGCCCGGAGCGCGCCAAGATCGCCGTGGTCGTGACCCGCGCCAGCATCGAGGTTCCGATGGAGGTCGTCGCCGACTTCCTGGCGGCCGGGCTCGCCGCCGAGCACGTGGAGGACGAGTTCGACGTCGACCTGTTCGGCCGCACCTCGCATCTGTTCATCCCGGCCAGCGCACCGATGGACTTGACGATCCACTCGCTGTCCTTCGAGCCGCGCAGTAAGCGCTTCGAGGCCACGGTCAGCGCCCATGGCGGCCGGGTCACCCAGGTCAGCGGCAAGGTCATTCCGATGGTCCAGGTGCCGATGCTGCGCCGCCACGCCATGCCGGGCCAGGTCATCAGCGAGGACATGATCACCTGGCAGCGGGTGCCGACCCGGCGCGCCAGCGTGACCACGGTCACCCGCCACGAGGACATCGTCGGCCAGACCGCCCGGCGCCCGCTGACCGCCGGCGTGCCGATCCGCCTGACCGACCTGAAACCGAACCTGCTGATCACCAAGGGCGACACGATCACGGTCATGGTCCGCACCGGGCTGATGACCCTGACGGTCCGCGGCAGAGCCCTGGAGTCGGGCACCGAGGGTGCTGTGATCCGCGTGCGCAACTCGCAGAGCGACAAGGTCGTCGAGGCGGTCGTCGTCGGTCCGGACATGGCCATCGTCCAGCCGGCCACCGTGCCGCAGCTCGCCACCCTGAACGGCTGACGGACCTGACCAGGCCGCGCCCCGACACCTGGCACGGCTCTTGAAACCCGGGTGGAGAACCACCCCTTGGAGGATGCAGAAATGACCCGCCTCACCCCGTCCACCCGGATCCGTCCGCTTCTCGGCCTCGCCGCCGCCGCGGTTCTGCTGTCCGGCTGCAACGCGATCGACCGTCTCTCCAATCTCGGTCAGACGCCGGAGCTGTCGCGGATTCAGAACCCGGTCGACTCGCCGGGCTACCAGCCGGTCAGCCTGCCGATGCCGTCGCCGGTGGTGGCGACCCGCCAGGCCAACTCGCTCTGGCAGGAGGGATCGCGGGCGTTCTTCAAGGACCAGCGGGCCAGCGACATCGGCGACATCATCACCGTTGTGGTCGAGATCGACGACGACGCCGAGGTCACCAACACGACCACCCGCACACGCACCAACAGCGACACGGCTGACCTCAACGGTTTCTTCGGGTTCGAGGGCACCCTCGGCCAGGTCTTCCCGGAAGGCGTGACGGGCGACAACCTGGTCGATCTCGGGTCCGCGACCAGCAATGTCGGCAACGGCGAGGTCGACCGCGAGGAGGACATCAACATCCGCATCGCCGCGGTGGTGACGCAGAAATTGCCGAACGGCAATCTCGTCCTCTACGGCCGGCAGGAAGTGCGGGTGAACTTCGAGGTCCGCGAGATCGTGGTCGGCGGCGTGATCCGGGCGGCGGACATCACCGCCACCAACACCATCAGTTACGATCAGATGGCGGAGGCCCGCATCGCCTACGGCGGCCGTGGCCAGCTGACCGACGTGCAGCAGCCCCGCTACGGCAGCCAGGTGCTCGACATCGTCATGCCGTTCTGATCCCCCGATTACCGCCGGACCGGCCCAGTCTCCCCGCGTCTCCAAGCCGGTCCGAAATGCAGAAGGCCGCCCTTCCCGGGCGGCCTTCGTCGTTTTCATCCATCCCCGCTGCGGATCAGTCCCGGCCCGGATCAGTCGTCGCGGTGGGTGCGCTCCATGCGCTCGTGGCGTTCCTGGGCCTCCAGGCTCAAGGTGGCGATCGGACGGGCCTCCAGCCGGCGCAGACCGATCGGCTCGTCGGTCTCCTCGCAGTAGCCGTAGGTGCCGTCCTCGATCCGCTTCAGCGCCGCCTCGATCTTGCTGATCAGCTTGCGCTCGCGATCGCGTGTCCGAAGCTCGATCGAGTGCTCGGTTTCGAGCGACGCCCGGTCCGCCATGTCCGGCTGCTGCAGGTTCTGTTCTGTCAGGTTGCTCAGTGTCTCGCCGGCCTCTTTCACGAGGTCAGCCTTCCAACGCAGCAGCTTCTGGCGGAAATACTCAAGCTGCTTCGGATTCATGAACTCCTCTTCATCCGACGGCCTGTAATCCGGCGGCAAGGTCACGCTCATCCGAAATCCTCCACGCGTCTGCGACCGCGACCGACCCAGAACAGGATCGGCAGGCGCCCTCGGCGGTGTCAGCCTTCGCCGGTTCCGCCGATTGCGACGGGCGTGGGGTTACACGCTTCGTCCCAGTTTCGCAAGCTCCACTCGTGCGCGGAGTTCTATGTCGTCGAGGATTTCCGACAGGCGGGGATCGTCCAGTTCCTCGCGCTGCTCGCGCGCGGCCGTGGCAAGGTCCTGAAGGCGGTCGGTGGGGACCATGCCCATCAGCAGGCCGTCCCGGATGTCCTCCAGCC
>JGI12316J15309_10000342_pt1 | contig 49094 bp, 41 predicted proteins | sample MarCyaLeptolynsp_FD_15309 | JGI IMG/M metagenome (IMG submission 15309) | reverse complement strand
AGAGCACGCGCGGAAACGGCGGATCCGGCTTGAAGGTCCCGAAGTCGGCGTGCACGATGTGGTCCGCGTCGATGTCGCCCAGCAGCGCGATCGTCTGCGCTTCAAGACTGCTCTCGACGCTCACTGCTGCGCGCCCTCCACCAGGTCTCTCACCGCGTCGCCGACCGCGCCCTTCGAGGCGGCCTGGCCCTTCCGCAAGCCTTCCTCGGCGAACCCGGCATGCGGGCCGACCGTATTCACCGGCACCCAGTACTCCGCTCCCGGCTCGATCGCCACGGCCGAGGCCAGCGAGAGGTTGCGGCGGTTCGGCCAGGCCCCGCTCGTGACCCGGCTGCGCAGGTTGCCCGTGTCGACCGGAACGTTCGAGCGCAGCGAGTCTTCCATCGGCTTCGCGGCTCGCGCGATCTTCTGATTCGCAACGGGCTGGTCGAGCGCGGCGCCGAGCTTGCGCAGCGCCCGTTGCACTTGTCCGACTCCGCTGAGTTTGATCGACGCCATCGCCTACGCCTCGTCCAGGAACTCGACCGCGGTGATCAACCACCAGCGGTTCTGCTCGCGCGGGTTGACCATCCCGCGGATGTGGAAGCGGCGCGAGCCCCAAAGCACCGTCCATTCGGGCTTGAGACCCGCTCGGTAGGGCAGCGCGATCTCGAAGGCCGTCTCGCCCGCCTGCATGCCGGCCTCGTTCGATTCGCGGCTGGTCAGCGGGCGCACTGCTGCACGAAGGGAGCCCCAACCGGCGACGGTCGAGAACGTGCCGTCCTTCGCCGCTTGCTGGAAGTCGACGACCTGCTCGAGGCTGCCGAAGTTGGGCAACTAGGCGACCTCCCGTCGGCCGCGCCGATCGCCGATCGAGTCTTCGTTCTCGAGAAAGCTGCCGAGGATCGACTGCTGCTGGTAGATCCTCGCCGCCGTCTCGACCATCTTCTGGACTTGGGCGCCGGGGACCAGAGGCTCTTCCTCCTCGGCTCGGTTCGCCGCCCACGATCCGATCTTGAGCAGCATCGCTCGCCGCAGGATCTGCGCGACGTTCCCCGGGGCTCCGACCGTCGCCGTCAGTTCGACGCCCGCGGCCGGGATCAGCGTCGCGGTCGGCCAGCTTAGTCCGTCCCGAAGCCAGATCTCGCCCAACGGGTGACGGTTGATGACGTGGTACTGCGTCGTCGGCAGCGTGCTCGCGTTGTCCGGATCCGCCTCGGTGCGATACGTGACCGCCGGAGAACCGCTGATCAGCCCGCCCAGGATCCGCAGATGCCGGCGACGGCACGGGAAGCGATCCCAACGGATCTTGACCGCGGTAGCCGCCGGGAAGTAGCCCGTCTGCGCGTAGCAGTCCTGGTGAGCCTCCGCGATCCAGCCGTCGACCTGCGAGTCGGGCAGGCTGGTCGTGTCGTCGGCAGCACGGCCGAGATGCACGCGCACATCCCCCGCCGTAAGCGCCTTCGCCTGGACTCCGTCGAACTCGTACTGCATCGCTCATCTCGCTTCGAGCTACTTCTTCGCGGTCCTCTTCGCCGCCTTCTTTCGAGCGGCCTTCTTTCGGCCGGGCTTCGCGGCGCTGCGCGACTCCGGCTTCGCCTTCGCCCCCTTGGGCGGCCGACGGACCGCGATCCCGTTGCGGGTGTGCGCCAGCGCTCGTACGCCGAGTTGGTCCTGACGCGGCGTGGTCATGATCTCCCGGAGATCGGGCGCATCCGCGACTTCGACTTCCTTGGCCTGGCCGGCTTCGATCCAGCGCTTCGCTTCGTCGTCTCGGATCTGCACCACGTCCCCCTTGCGGAGGTCGAAGTAGAAGCCTTCGCCGGTCTTCTCGTTGGTGGTCTCTCGGCCGCCGCGGGCTTCGAGTACTTGCACGGTCTTCATGAGGCAGCCTCCCTCTCTTCCGCTTCTGTCGTTGACGGGTGTGGGGAGGGCGCTCAGGCCCTCCCCTTCTCCCAGATTCCTCGGGGCGTAGCGCCCTAAGCTGCGTTTTGGAAGGCCTTGATCGGGCCGTTTAGAGAAGCGGCGTTCGCCAGCAAGTACTCGGAGTCCGTACGCATGAAGCCGACCCACGCCACGACGTCCGCCTCGGCGAACCGCTCGTCGAGCCGCAGGATCACCAGGTCGCGCGAATCGCGGATGACGAAGTGCGAGAAGTCGCCGAACAGCATCGAGCGATTGCTCGCGCCCATGGCGGCCACGTCCTGGTTGACGATGAACGGGAAGCCGTTGATGAGGTCCGGCTCGCCCTCCCGGAAGCTCACCGAGTAGAGCGGCTGGCCCTCGGTCCCGGTGATGCCGCGCAGGATGCGCAGCGTCGAGTCGGCGAACATGAAGCCGACGAACCGATCGTCCAGCTGGACGCGGTACGCCGGATCCACCGAATGCACCAGGTCGAGGACCTCGGCGTTCGTGACGCCGGTCTGCGACGAGCCCGTCTTGCCGATCGCGATGATCGGCGCAAGGCCTTGCGGCTTGTTCGAGCCGTCGCCGGTGGTGTAGTGACGGTTCGTGATCCGCCCGATGCGCTCGCCGAAGGCGTCGGCGATGATGCCCACGACGTCGGCCGGAGAGTCTTGAAGCAGCTCGCGCGAAACCTTCATCAGCTTCGTCGAGTACTTGTGGGCGCCCAGCGCCTTGCTGTCGAACGCGATGTCCTGCTCGGTCGCCGCCACGGCTTCGCCCAGCAGTTCGCCTTCGTTCTGCGTGTCGTCGTAGGTGGGCATCGTGAGCCCGGCGCCGGTCGCCGTTCGCATCAGGCGCCCGGCGCGGCGCATTCCGCCGAAGCGCTGGAGCGCCTTGATCACCCGCGTATCGGTGTTCTGCGGCACCGTGACGCCGCCGGCCGACGCCGTGCCTACGACGAGCGCGCGCAGCTCGGAGGGTACCGACGCCTTCGCGTCCCGCTCGTCGACCTTGGAGAAGGTCAGGTTCGCGCGCGCCTCGGGCGTCAGACTCGACGGGCCGTAGGCCATATAGGCGAGAAAGGAGTTCTGGCGCTCTTCCTCGCGCTGCTCGATCTGCTCCGGCGTCTCGGGGGCTCCGCCCGCTCGCCGCTCAGGGCCCGCGCCGCCGTCTCCGGCGCCCGCGGCTTCGGCCGCCGCTCGGCGTCCCGCAGCGCCTTGCTGCTCGGGTTGATCGGAGTAGGCGAGATCTTGCTGCGCGTCTCGGACCTTGATCAGGTCCTCCTCTTGCGCCTTGAGCCGGTCATGGTCGGCCCACAAGCCGTCCCACTCGCGTTGCTCCTCTTCGGTGCGCGCGCGCTTCTCCTCGCCGCATTTCTTGGTGATGGCGTTGGCTTTCTCTACAAAGCCCGCCCGCTCCTTCCGGAGCTGCTGAATCTGGGTCGTCAAAGGTCACCTCCGCTAACAGGAAGGAATCAACAGCCACGAGGGATGCCCGCTCGCGATGGTGACCAGTCGCCCTGATGCCAAGGCTGCCCCGCTGGGCCTGGTTCGATCTCTCGATCTGAAATCGACCCTATCACGGGTCGTGGGCGGTTGTCGTCGAGAAACTTCGAAACCCTGAGGCTCGCACTCGCGCAGCCCTGCACCTATAGTGATCCGTATGCAATACCGTGCAGCGAGCGCCTTCCTCCTTGTTCTCGCCGCGGGACCCGCTCTTGCACAGCAAACGGGCACAGGAACCCAGACGACCAACTCGGACACTTCGGCTGGAGCTTCATCCGACGACTTGTCGGTTTCGCGGCCCGCACCAATTCCGCGCACGGTTACGTACCACGGCGTAGTCAAGATGGCGACGGGAGCGCCCGCTCCGGTCGGAACAATGGTGGCGTTGAGCTGCTACGGCGGACAGCCTGCTGAGACGGAGATCGACCAAGACGGCCGCTTCGAGTTCCCCCTGAAGCAAACCCGGGCGGCGGGACGGGGCACTTGGACCAACGAGCGGGAGACTCAGATCGCGGGGCGTGCTGGCGGCGATGCGCAAACAGGCTACACCGGCTGCCTCGTTCGGGTAGCGCTAAGTGGATATCGAGCCGTTCGGTCTCCCGCTGGCGCAGGCGGGAGTCGAAGAAGCGGCAACTTCGTCCGGTACGTCGACCTCGGAACGGTAGTCTTGTACCCGCTCGACGACGACCAGGGTGTGACAGTAAGCCTCACTTCGATCGAGGCGCCCGCCAGAGCAGCCAAGGCCTACGACAAGGCCCTGAAAGCAATGAAGCGGAACCCTCCAGATCTTGACTCGGCAATTGCATCGCTGCGCAAAGCGACCGGGGCGCACCCTTCCTACGCAGCGGCTTGGACGACCTTGGGCGAGGCCCTGATGCTGCGCAAGGATTTTCGATCCGCTTTGCGGGCGTTGACTCGCGCCCGCGAGGCGGATCCGCTCTACACTCCGTTGTATCCCCGGCTCGTCGGAGTGACGACCGAGCTTCGGGATTGGGCCGCGACGATCGATGGCGCTGAGACTTGGAGACGCCTACACCCGGGCGTCCAAGCAGCGGAATACTATCGTGCTGTCGCCTCGATGCATTTGGGAGATCTCGTGGTCGCGGAAGAGGCGGCTCGCGCGCTGGTCGCGGGACCCGACCTGAAGAAGTATCCGCACGCTCTCTACTTTCTGGGTTTCATTGAGGCCCAGCGCGGCGAGTATGCTTCGGCGGCTGGACACTTTCGGCGACTATTGGAAATCTGGCCAGAGGCTCCGATGGCTGCGGAAGTCCACTCCCGACTCAATGAGTGGAGCGCAGAGGGAACGATCGAGCCGTCTCCGCGTAATCAACTGGCAGCGGCAGGTTCGCGGTAGACTCCCGCCGATTCCTTGGAGTCTCTAGACCTAGATCCCCACGAACACGCTGCGGCGGGACGTCCAGAATTTGGAAACAATCGCAAGCTTCGCCTAGCGGCGCAGGCACGCCTGGCGGGTCCGGAAAGGCTGCCCGCGCATCAGGGCAGGCCTCGTCGCAGTCTTGGGGGGCGCTCGCGACCGGCTCCACGACGTCGGCGCCGGCCGCGGTGATCGGCAGAGAAATCGAGGTCGTCTCAGGGACGCCGTCGACTATTGAGACGTCGAGCCGGAACGCCGACAATGAGCAGAACTCTCCCGCGGCCGCCCTGGCCGTGACTTCCGCCCGGAGCGCACCTAGGTTAGAGAACGTCGTCAGCTCAGCGCCGTCGCTGAGCAGGTAGACCGCGGTCGTTTGAGCGGGGGCGACCGCGGCGGACAACCACAACAGGGCCGTCAAGACTAGCTTCTTCATCGGTTCATTCCTCCCGATGCGACTCGTGAGAACCGCCCTCAATCCGCGGGGTGTAGTCTTCGTCGGTCTCCCCGTAGGTCACGTGGACCCAATCGCAGAAAATCCGATCTGCGCACATCTCGCGCTCCAGCCAGATTTCAAACTCGTCGCGGGCTCCGGCCGCTTGATCGCGGTGCCCCCAGCCCACCTTCGAGCCGTCGGGCGGTATCAGGAACGAACACCACCCGTTCATCAGCGGACCAACAACGGGAGTCGGATTCAGGTCCAGGCTTTCGGCATGACTGCGCGCACGGCGGGCGTGCTCCTCGACGAAGCTACTGAAGACGACAGCGTCGTGAATGAAGCGCCCCATCCTAGACGGCCTCCAGCGCGTCGACAGGCGAAGATCCGCCGAACAACCACGGGTCCAATACGGGTCCAAAAAAAGTAGTTGCGGGTCCAACGGGGCCAACTTGGGTCCAAAGTCTCGACGCCAAGTCTTTTGTTTTCAGTGAGCCTTTACCGTCAGATGGGTGCTTAGCAACCCGGCTATGGTAGCGTAGCGACAGCAGCCTCTTGACCTCCCGCTCCCCTCTTCCAGCCGCTCCGTCGCGAGCGGCGCCGTCGATTTCGTGGATCGCTCTGGCGGGCCTGGTCAACGGCGTTTTCGGCGGGGTCGTCGCGCTCTGTTATCTGATTCTCGACGGCCTGATTCGCGGCGACGGCCCCTGGCGTTTCGCCAACCTCTTCGCGGCGACCTGGTACCCGGCCCGAGCGCGCCACTTCGGATTCTCGTGGGCCACCGTCACCGGCATCGCAGCTGAACTGGTCGTCGCCGGACTCGCCGGCGTCCTCTTCGCCCTACTGCTCCGCCGAACGCTAGGCCGCGGAGTCCTACGCGGCGCGGGCGCGCTGCTGCTCGGCTTCGCGTTCTACTATCTCGGCCTCGAATACCTGTGGTCGGATTGGAACCCGCGCCTCGTGGTCTACCAACCCTTTCCCGGCTTCCTGCTCGCCCATCTCATCTTCGGCTTCACGATGACGCTGCTGCCCAGGGTGCTCGTCGAGATCCAAGACGGCTAAACTACCCCAACATGCCGGCCACAGGCAAGAAGACCCAAGAGCCCAAAATCTCCGACGCCGCCGTCGAGAAAGCCACCGGCAAACGCTGGGAACAGTGGTTCACTGAACTCGACGACGCGGGCGCCGCCGCCTGGCCCCACAAGCAGATCGCCAAGCACGTCCACGAGGGCTACATGACCACGTTCTGGTGGGCGCAATCGATCGCCGTCGCCTACGAGAACAAGCGCGGCCTGCGCGAAAAGCACGAGATGCCCGACGGCTATCAGATCCAGCGCACCAAACGGATCCAAGCCTCCCCAGAAGCCGTCTGGAAGCTCTGGACCGATCCGCAACAGCGCGAAACCTGGCTCCCGGAATCCGCCGGAGCGACTGTCCGCAACATCCGCGAGGACAAGCGCAACATCCGCCTCGACTGGCCGGACGGCTCGCGCGTCCTCGCCGGTGTCCGAGCGTTGGATGCCGAAAAATCCGAGTGCGGCGTCCAGCAGTCGAAGCTCGCCGACGCGACCGCCGCCGAAGAAGCCAAAACCTACTGGGCCCAAAAACTCGCCGAGCTCAAAACCAAACTCGAATAACAGGGAACCCCGCGGGCCCAGGCGTCGTATCGCATTCCTATGGGAATGCGCCTACTGCTCGCAACCTGTCTCGTCTGCGCCACGACGGCGTCGGCCGAGGAGCTCACCGCGCGAGAGATCATGCGCCGAGTCGCCGAAAACCAGGACCGCGTCGTCGAGCAGCGCAAGAGCTACGTCTTCGAGCAGCGCGCCCGCGTCCGCATCACCAAAGGCGCCAAGAAACTCAAACGCGAAGAGACCCGTCGCTACCGCATCACGCCGACCGAGACCGGCATCGAGCGCGAAGTCGTGGCGGTCGACGTCGTCCACCGCAAAGACGGCGAGAATCTCGAATTCAAAGGCATCGGCAAACTCGACGCCGAGCAGATCGACGGCATCGACGCGAACCTCGCCGAGGAGTTCCACGAAGAACTCACCGGCGAGAACGACTCTCGCGACGGCTTCAACTCGGACCTCTTCCCGCTCACCGCCCAAAAGCAGCGCGGCTTCCTCTTCAAGTCGGAAGGCGTCGAAACCTATCGCGGCCGCCGCGTCTACCGCATCCTCTTCGAACCGGGCCACGACACCTTCGACAACCCCTGGGCCGGCGAAGTCCTGGTCGACGAGAAGGAGTTCCAACCCGTTCTCGTCACCTCGCATCTCGCCAAGAAGATCCCGCTCTGGGTACGCACCGTCTTCGGCGTCAACATCCGCCAACTCGGCTTCAAGTTGAGCTACGAGCGCTTCTCGGACGGCGTCTGGTTCCCGGTCTCCTACGGCGGCGAGTTCCGCATCAAAGCCTTGCACCTGTTCCGGCGCCGCGCCGCCGTCTCACTCGTCAACGAAGATTTCCAAAAGACCGAGGTCGACAGCCAGATCGAGTTCACGGCCCAGGACGCTAGTCGCTGAAACGTTCCCTCAGGAACTCCCGCGCCACCGTTTCGGGCGCCTCCTGCTCGACGTCCAGCCGCCGATTCAACTCGCGCATCGTCGCTACGTCGATCGCGCCGCCGATCTCGTCTAACGCTTCGCGCAGACCAGGGAAGCGCACATAGGCGTCCTCGCGCACGATCATCGCTGCGTCGTATGGCGGGAAATAGCGCCGGTCGTCCTCAAGCATGCGCAGGCCGAACTTCTCGATCAGGCCGTGGGTCGAGTTGCCGACCGCGACGTCGATCCGGCGGTCGACCAGCGCCTGATAGACGAGGCTCAGATCCAACGTCGCGGGCTCCTCGGCGAACTCCAGCCCGTAGGTCTCGCGAAACCCGGGCCAGCCGTCGCCGCGCTCCATGAACTCAAAATTGAACCCGATGCGGTACTCGCCCGCACGCTCCGCCAACGCCGAGATCGTCGTCAGCTCTTCGGGCTCGTCGCCGCGCACCAAGATCGCGTAGGTGTCTTCAAACCCGAACGGCGGCGCCCACTCGGCCTCGAAACGCTGCTGATACTCCAGTCGCACCTGCCGCAGCGCCTCCGCCGGCTCCTTCACCGGCTCGGCCTCCAAGATCGCCGTCAGCGCCGTGCCCGTGTACTCGGGATAGAGATCGATTTGGCCCGCCTTGAGCGCCTCGTGGCAGATGAACGTCCCGCCCAGATTCAGGCGGCGCTCGACGCGCAAGCCGGTGCGCGCCTCCACGTGCTGGGCGACCAACTCCCCGAGGAAGACGTTTTCTGAGAAATTCTTCGAACCGACGACGAGCATCGGCTCCGATTCGCAGGCGGTCAAGGCGAGCAGTAGAACCGCTGCAACGGTCCTCATGCGGTCACCGTGCGTACGGCCTGCGATTGCGCCTCGTCGCCGTCAAAAGCCGTCACCAAGACCGTTTCACCCGCCGGAACGCCGACTAGTCCTCGCACGGCGAGCGATCCGTCCGGCAGGCTGCGCAGCCCGCGAATCGGGCGGCCGTCGACGTGGGTCACCCGTACTTCCGCGTCGGCTAGAGTCGCCAGCTTGGGCAGGTACGAATCTGGATTCCTCCCCGTCGAAGACGCGGGCGCCCGCACCTGGCCGCCGCCGCGAGGCCCCGTGTTCGGTACGTCGTCGAGTTTCCGGATACGCAGCCCTATCTTCGCGTCCGCCGGTCGCGGATCGAAATCCATCTCCAAGAAATTCCAGTAACCCGGATTCGATTGAGGCTTCAACTCCGGCGACTCAAACGTCTGATGATAGAGCGCGATCGCTTCGACGGGGCGCCCGTCGTAGTCTTCCATCAATCGGCCGAAGCCGTCCTTGAGCCCGCGTCCGCCCGTGCGCCCAATCGGCCCGAACGAGCACTCAAGCAGCCGATGGTCACGGTTCTTGATGATGGAGCCGACGTGCACGTCGCCGTAGACCGAGACCACGCCTTCGCGCGAGCTGAGCAGTTCGATCACTCGATCGCAGCCGGCTTTCACCCAGCCCGCAAAATCCGCCGCCACCCGGTTTCGCTGATCCGCCTCGACCGAAGGCTGCCAGATGGTGTGCAGTCCGTTGATGCCGGTCAGGCAGATCAATCCAGCCGAATCCGTCTTGATCGTCTCTTCCAACCAAGCGAACTGCTCCTCGCCCAGCAGGCTCCGCGTCGGATCTTTGCGGTCGTAGAGGTGGCCTTGGTCATGCCAGCCTTCGGTCACCCAGATGTGCGTGTCCTGCGAGGTCCGCCACAGTCGCGAATCCAAGACCAGGAGCGAGAAATCGCCCTTGGGCATCTTCCAACGCCGCCAGCGCTTGGGGTTCTCGCGGCCCGAAGGCGAATCGTCCCCGGAGATCAGATGCTGGACGATCTGGAAGTTCCGACGCATGTACTCCGGGTCTTGCCCCAGCCCGTCCTTGGTCCGGATCGCGATCTGCTCCGGCCCCTTGACGTCGTCCATCCCGTGGTCGTGGTCGCCCGGGTTGATGACGTTCCAATGGCGCATCATCTGCCACCGCGTCGTCTCGTTCGCCAGCGTCGTCATGACGATGTTGTAGGCGTCGTCGGTCGACGTCGGATAGAGCAAAAGCTCCATGTACCAAACGTCGTCCTCCCACAACATCACCTGGAAGTCGAAGTGGTCGAGGTAGAGATAGGCGTCGCGGAGCGGCTGCGGATGGACCCAGTTTTCTTGGAACGGCGCCGTCCGATCCATCCCCGGTTTTTTCCCGTGGATCGCATGGCAGCTCAGCCCGCAAAGCTTGTAGGGCGCCGTCAATTGCGGTAGCCGCCCCACGTACTTCTGCGCATCCGGGCGCGGATCGTCCGTCACGTCGCGCCCGTCTTTCCAAACCGTGTAGTAGAACTCTTGCTCGGACGGATCGCCCGGCAGCTCCACGTCGATCACCGCCGTCGCCCGCCGGAACTCATTGGTGACGATGCCGCCCGTCCCGGCCGCCTTCACCGACCGCCAACCTCCGTCGGGCCGCTCGGACGACGCGATGCGGATCTCCGCTCGTCGACCTTCCTGACGAAAGACGGCCAAGAAACGGCAGCGCCAAACGCCGTCGACCTGCCGCAACGAATCGCCCAGCGCGTAGGCGACCCGCAGCTCGTTGACCGGCGCCTCGACGGGCTCGTTGGCCAAAGGATCGAGGCGGACTTCGTCGACCGAAAAATCGAGCCAACCCCGTCCAACAACGCCCCAGTGACCGTTCGTGTAGTCCGACCGGTCGAAGTTCTCCAGGTGGACCGTCGCGGCCTCGTTTCCGTTGACCGTCAGCCGTGCATCCACCGTCGCCATGCTGCCGGAGCTTCCCGACAGGACGAGCTCGATCTTCGCCCTGTCGCCGGCCTTCGGTTCCGGCCCCTGAGCCTCGGAGTGCCGAGCCACCTTCTTGCGCTTGTCGGTCGTATGGTCGTAGACGCCGAACGTGCCGTCGTCACGCCACGCCACATACCAACAGGCGTCCCCGGCCGCTCCGGCGCCGTTCCACGATTCGTAGAGGGTTCGGCCTCCAAAGCACACGCCCAAAAGGGAATAGCCTGGCTCGGGTTCCTTCGCCGCTTCGGCGTGAACGGTGAAGTCAGCCTCGATCGAGTAGTTCTTTTCGAGCTTCCAGTCGCGCCGCCAGATCATGCCGTACGGCGGCAGGAACTCGTACTCCGTCTCCATGAAGGCGTGGAACGGAAACCCGGTCTTTCGCGCCCGATCGCCGCGCGTCGAGATCCTTCGCCGCAGCGTGCCGCCCGCGATCTTCCAGTACCCCGGATTGAGCGAATGCCAGCCGTCCCCGGCATAGAACGAGTTGGCCCGATCGAAGTCGTCGACGACCCGCAGGCCGTCGGCAGCCGAAGCAAGAGCGGCGGAGGCGGCGGCCCCGGCCGTGATCCGCGCGAAGTCGCGTCGATGCGTAGCCATGGACCGCTAGTCTAGCCTGCCTCTAGCGTCGGCGGCCGACCACGATCCAATGGCCTTCGCCGGGGGGCGTCAGCGGAAGCACGTCGCGCGCCTCCACGGTCTTGCTCACGCTCCACTCGGCGGTGACGGCGTTCATCCAACGCACGTCCCAGTGGCTCAGCTCGGTTTTCCATCCGACCTCCGCGCCGTCAGGACCCACGGCAGGAAAGTACACCACGAAGGCGTCGTCGTCCATGCGGGCGGCGTAGGCCTCGTCGATTTCGCGCTCGACTACAAACTCTTGCGCGGGCTCCAGGTCCCACGCCGGAATCTGAGCCTCTAGCTTGCGCACGGCGCGGATGACGCCCTGAGCCTTCTCGCTCAGCCCGAGCCCCGAAGGCGGCCGATGGAAGCGCACGGCCGCGGCGCCTCCGAGTACGTGCCGCCAAACGCGCGCCACGCCGTCATCATCCGCGTGGCCGAACTTGTTGCCGTCTGCTCCGTAGGTCTTCACGGTGTTGAGCGGACGCGGCGAGCCCGCGATGTGCCGTCGCACCCACTGAAAGTTGTCCCAGTGCGGCTGGCCCTGTTTCTGCTGGTTGTTCTGCGAGACGTCGGCGAAGTTGTAGAGCTCGGGATGGTCGAGCGTGCGCTGATGCTCCTCGCCCTTGAGGTCCCAGTCGTCCCACATCTCGGTGACGTTGACGCGGACGCCGGCCTCGTCGGCACGCTTGCGGATCCGTTCCGCCCAATAGCGCCCCCAAGCTTCTTCGCCGCTCGTCTCGTTGTCGATGCAATAGAGCACGTTGCCGAACTGCAAAGACGTCTCAAGCAATCGATCGACGAACCGTTCCTGATAGCGCAGCGCGATTTGGTTGTTCCGCTGCTCGGGCGTCGTGAAGAAGAACGGCTGTTTGTTCTTGCCTGGGTGGTCAGGATAGGAGTCCGCGAAGCCCGACTCTTCGGCCGTGTAGTTCACGTTGTTCGCCGGGTGATAGGGATGCGCCTTCCATCGACCGTCGCCGCGGTTTGACGTGTAGTCGAACCGATCCCAGACCTCGATCTGCACCACGATCCCGCGCTCGGACGTCCACTGGAGGAACCGTTCGAAGCGACGCCAGTACTCGGGGTTCCAGCGCTCCAGATCGTACTTGCCGTCTGCGCGTCGGAAGAACGGATAGACCTCGAACCCGCCGTCCGGGCGATCCGACATCGTATTGCGGACGTAGTTCGCCCCGATTTGCTCCATCAAGTCGAGCTGCGCCCGTAGCCGCTCGTCGGTCCACTGGAAGAGGTTGTCGTCGTCGCTGCCGCCGACGAGGAGAACCGGGGCTTCGTCGATCGACCAATAGAACGGGTTCTGCGACCACGGTTCAATGCCCTGGGCTGAAGCGACGACCGCGAACAGGGGAAGGAACAGAGAGAGTACGATCCGACGCATGTTCAGCAGCCTAACACCGGTCACGCCAGCGTTTGCCGAACCATCTCCTCCAGATCCTGAGCGCTAAAAGGCTTGCTCAGGAATCGCGTGATTCGTCGTCGCGTCTCGGCCGGCAAAGACTCCTCGGAGTAGCCGCTGGTCACGATGACGGCGCCTCGATAGTCGTCCAGTTCGGCGACCGCCTCGGCGCCGGATTTGCGAGGCATCGTTAGGTCGACAATCAGCAAGTCGATCTCACGCGACCGGACCAACTCTACCGCCTCGACCCCGTCCCGAGCGGCCAGGACGCGATGGCCCTGACGCTCCAAGACCTCCCGCGCCAGCTCAAGCACCACGGCGTCGTCGTCGGCTACGACGATGCACCGGGAGGCTGTGTCACCGGAGGCGACCGCCTTGGCGGGCTGGCTGTCGGCCGCGCTCGGCGGCTCCGGCGCGGGCGGCGGGCACAGCGGGAATAGGATCGACGCCGTCACGCCCGAAGCCGGCCCGGAGGAGCGAGAGACGAAGCGTACGGCGCCGCCGTGCGAGCGCACGATGCCGGAGACGGTCGCCAAGCCGAGTCCTCTTCCGCGGTCCTTGGTCGTAAAGAACGGATCGAAGATCTTCTTCAAGGTCTCCGGCGACATGCCCGGTCCGTCGTCGGCGACTTCCAGCAGTGCGTAGGGCCCCGGCGGCAAGTCCGAACCGAACTGCGCGCCGCTCAGCCAACTCTCCGATACCTCGATCTCGCCCACGCGGACGCTCACCCGTCCATGGGAACGCTTGAGCGCCTCCGCCGCGTTGACCACCAAGTTCAACGCCACCTGGCGCAACTGAGCGGGATCGGCCTCCAACCAAACCGGCTGATCCGGAAGATCGATCTCCAACTCGATACTGCCGGGGGTGGACGCGCGCAGCAGTTCAGCCCCCGTGCGAACCTCCTCCGCCAAGTCCACCGAATCCAGAACGAAGCGCCCCTTGCCCGAGTAATCAAGCATCTGTCGCGTCAATTCGGCCGCGCGCTCCGCGGACTGGCGCGTCCTTAGAATCAATCGATGGGCGGGATGCGCTTCGTCGAGCACGTCCAACGCCAGAGACGCATTCCCGAGGACGCCGACCAAGATGTTGTTGAAGTCGTGCGCGATTCCGCCCGCCAGCAGTCCCAAGCTCTTGAGCTTCTCGGCGTGAACGACCTGTTCCTGGAGTTCCCTCTTCTCCTCTTCAGCCCGTCGGGCGGCTTCGGCCAACTCGACCGACATCTGCAGCGAGCGCGCCTCTTCGAGCATTCGGCGACGGATACGCAAGGTAAACGTCGCAATCACCGCGGCCGACCCGATCGTAAAGCCCCAATGCGACCACTGCGGGTCGCTATCGAGCCCCACCGCCGCGGTCGCCGCCCACCAACCCAGCAAGCACAAGGCCACGTAGACGAAGAAGTACGCCCGCAGCAAGAACAGAAGCCCGCCGCCCAGCACTGCCAGAGCGAAGTTCGTCGATTGGAACAGCGACTCGGTTGCGATCAGATGCGCGGCGCTGTTGCCGAGCACGATCAGCGCCATCGCCGCCAATGCCAGGTGAGGCGGATGGATTCCCCGGAACCGCGGCGCCAGATATCCCATGGCGGCCATGGCGACGGCCGAGCCGACGGCGATCCAGGCCATCCGACGGCCCGCCTCGCCCTCCAAAAACTGCGGATGCGCCGCCGCGAGAACGGCGTAGTAGGCGGCCAGGCCAAACCCCAAGTACCGCAAGCTACGAGCGACGACGCGCGCGTAGAGTTCTACCGGCGTAGACACGGAGAATTCCAAACAGGAGCTGCGGACAGTCTAGAGTTTTCCCGCGCCCTTGGGAAGTATTTTCCTCGATTTTCGGCGCCAAGATCGCGCCGGACGGCAAGATTTCGACGCAAAGGCGAAAAAATCCCGACACGTCCGCGTTCACCGTACTCGCTTGAAAAGACGACTCCGACCGCGTTCCGGCAAGTTTGGGCCTCCGCGTGCACTCCGCGCCGCCGTGCTTCACCCATTCGCTCACCTGAACTCGAACATCGCTGCAGAGCGCTTCACCGTTTCGCCGAGGAACCGGGCGGCGAGCCGCACCGGAGAGTCGCCGCGTTTCCCGGCGCCGGCTCGAACGGAAGCGCAGGCCGACTCCGGGTTCGTGCGCGCGTCGGGTCGGCCGCGAGCGCTCGACTCGGTGCGTTCGTCCCGACCGTCCCGGCCGAGCGGCTTCGTTCCCGCAAGCGCCTCGGTGCCCGGCCGCTCGCGCTCGGGCGGCACGCCGCCGGTCGCGGTTCCGCCGGAGAGTCCGCCGCCGAGTTCCCCGCCCGAGCCTCCGCAACCGACCACCGGGACTCCCACTCCGCCCGTCGATCCCCCCGAGCCGACTCCCCCGGAGCCTCCGACGACGCCTCCGGCCGGTCCTCCGCGGTTTGAGAGCGTTCCCGAATCGGCGCGTTATCCGCTCGGCCCCTATCGCCAGGCTCCGGCCGAGTACGGCGGCGAATGGTGGCTCGTCTCGCCCTTCACGGGCGATACGCCGTGGGCCCGCGAGTTTCCGCCTCCGACGCAGGCGACCCAAGCGCCGCCCGAGTTCGTCGCCGTTTTCGGAGAACGTCCGAGCGGTTCCGGTCCCGCGGCGCAACATATCTGGGACCAAAACCTGGAACATTTCCAAGGCGTCGGCGTCCCTGAAGGCTTCAGCGCCGAGCAGGTCGAGGCCGCCGGAGACGTGTTTGAAGAGTGGGGACTCGGCCGCCCGGTCTTCGCCGAAGGACGCTACGGCTGGTCGGCGCACTTCCCTGGCTCGCAGGTCGAAGGATTCCAGGCCAGCCCCTTCACGGCCATCGAGGCGCCGCATCTGGTCGTCGCTCGGTACCAGATCCGCATGACTCAGGACGGCGGAGCGCCGACTGAGCAGCACCCCTTCGTCCCGCCGCAAGTCTTTGGCGGTCAGCCACTCCAAGAGCCCCTACAGGCGTCGTAGTCGGGTATTACCCAACTATTACATTCCACGGGGCTTGTGGACCCGGCGGGGCTGGTACGGTAACTCCAGCGGCACACGGACTCCCCCCGCCGCGCCCAACGGAGAAACCCCTCACCTTGCGTTCTTCAGTCATCGAAGCCTCGTACGACGGCGACCGCCGCATCGTCAACTGGACCACTACGGTTGCCTGGACCGTCTTCCACGTCCTGGCCGTAGTCGCGCTGTTCAATTTCAGTTGGCAAGGCTTGGCGCTGGCGGCCTTCATGCATTGGATGTGCATCGGTCTGGGAATCGGGCTCGGCTACCACCGCCTGCACACGCACCGCGCCTATTCCGTACCGAAGATACTGGAGTATTTCTTCGCGGTTTGCGGGACGATGACGCTCGAGGGCGGACCGATTTTCTGGGTCGCCACGCACCGAATTCATCACCAGAAATCCGATCAAGACGGCGATCCGCACACTCCGCGCGACGGCCGTTGGTGGGCGCACATGATGTGGACCGTCTTCGGCGCGAGCCTGCACGCGGACACCAAGACGATGGGCAAGTACGCGCCCGACCTCTACAAGGATCCGTTCTACCGGGTGCTCAACAAGTTTCACTGGGTCCCGCTGACGATCTTCGGTATCGGGCTCTGGTTGGTCGCCGGCTGGCAGATGGTTCTTTGGGGCGTCTTCTTCCGCGTGGTCTTTGGACTGCACTGCACCTGGCTGGTGAACTCCGCCACGCATCTTTGGGGTTCGCGGCGCTTCCACACGAGCGACGACTCGAAGAACTCCTGGTGGGTCGCCCTGCTCACCTTCGGCGAAGGTTGGCACAACAACCACCACGCCCATCCGACCTCGGCCCGTCACGGCCTGGAATGGTATGAGCTCGACATGAGCTGGCTGCAGATCCGTTTTCTCGAGCTGATCGGCATCGCCAAAGACGTCAAGCTCCCGGCGCCCGCGCAGATCGAGCGCATGGAACTGCCCATCGACCAACGCAAGGCGGCCTAATCTTTCGTCCGGCCGCTCTACCGTGATCGGCGCTGATCGTCGATCGAAGACTCAAGGGAGCGGGCCGAAGCCGGCCCCGGGCTGACACTCGAATGGCGACCGAGAGCGATCCGAAGGAGGCGAGCAATCGTCCGAGGTCCGAGAGGCCTTACGACGCGATCTTGGACGGCATCCACCCGCGCCTGATCCGGTTGCTCGTCGCCGACGACGACGCCGCGACGCGCATGATCCTGAAACGGCGCGTAGCCGACCACTTGGGTATCGAGATGGAAAGCGCGTCGGACGGGAACGAGGCGCTCCGAGTCATCCGCGAATCTCGGTTCGATGCAGCCGTCATCGACCTCCATCTCCCCGGCATGAGCGGTTGGGAGATCCTGGAAGCGATCGCCCAGTCGCCGCCCAAGAAGACTCCCCGATTCATCCTCTACACCGGCGCCGAACTGAGCGCCGATGAACAAGCGCGCGCAGCGGCGCTGGGCGCATCGGTGATCGACAAAGACGGCTCGCTGGAATCCTTCGAGCAGTTACGCGATTGGATCACCGCCGGTGACAGCGACGGTCTGCTCCGACTGCGAGACGCCTTGGCCAAGGGGGACGTGCGCCCGGAGGTCAGCGCGGACCGGACGACGAGTGCGACGAAGTCTCGCTGACGCCTTCGACGCCGTCCTCAGCGACGCGACGCAAGCAATCCGGGCATAGACACGACCGGAATCGCTGTTGCAGCTCCGTAAGATTCTCGGGCGACAGATCCACCGACCCGCACCAGCAGTTGCCGGTCGCGACGCCGCAACCGAACTCCCGTCCGCAGGCCTCGCAAGTCTCCGTCTTGTCGCTCACGCCCGGCGCCTCAAGACTGCACCTTGGCCGGATTCATCCCGCCACAGCCGTCTTTGTGGAAGGGCCGGTTGCAGCCGCCGGTGTAGCAAGTCTTTCCCGAAAAGCCGTCCGGACCGACGAAGGCGATCCACTCCTCGACCTTGGCCTGGACCTGCTCTGAACTCCAGCCACGCTCGGCGATCAGGTGCTGAGACAGTCCCCAAATCGACCGCGACAGGTTGCACGGGCAGCAGCAAGTGTAGGCGGTATTGTCGCTGCAGCAAGCGGCGGGAATCGCCTCAAGAGCCGTCTTCTTCACGGCCTCCTGCCCCGGACTGAGCTTGATCGCGGCTTCCCAATCGATGAACTGACGAGTCTGCGTCTCCACGTCGTGGAAGACCAGTTCATCGGAGCCGCAACCTGCGATCGACGCCCCGAACGGCGCCACGAGGAGCATTCCGAACCGTCGACGATTCATCATGACCATCAGTATAGGAGCCCGTCGTGCACGCCGTCCGATGACCGGCTACGCGTCACAGTTTTCGGCTGCGCGACCACTCGTAATCGGCTTCGCCGTCCACGCCGTGCAATCGGAAGGTGATGCGGGTCTCGCCGTCGACCTCGTCCGTCTCGATCGAGAGGAACCCGCCCTGAACGTGGTGGTAGCGATGCATATCCGGGTCCTCGCCCGGCGTCCCCGAAGCGTGCTCATCGCTGACGGGGCCGCTTGAGAACTCTTGTACGCCGGTGGCCGGGTCGACCGAGTGGTATTGCCAGTGGCGGTCGCCGCAAGCGATGAAGAATCCGTCCCCCATCTTGTCCGCGGCCCACTGCCGGAACCAGTTCCCCTCGTGTGAGAACGCTTCGTTGGCGTGGTTATCGGCCTTGTTGCCGCGGTCCGGGCCGACGATGGGCGTGGGGGAAACGAGCACTTTCCAATCGGCGTCGCTGGCCAAGAGCGATTCGGTCAGCCACTTCTTTTGCTCGGCGCCCCAGATCGTCTTTTCGGGTCCGTCCGGCATATCGTTCGGCGATCGAAAATCGCGCCCTTCCACCAGCCAAATCTCAAGCGTCTTGCCCCAACGGAAACTCCGATACGGCTTGCCCTCAAAGGGCACCTGCTCGGCGAAGACCTTCAACCCCTTCTCGTAGCTGAAGTCCCCCATGTAGTCTCGATGGAGGCCGGGCCAGTCGTCGTTGGCGTAGGAGTCGTGGTCGTCCTTCTCCCAATAGCCGATCACCTGGCGATGGAAATCCACGAGCGTCGGATAGCTGTACATCCGCGTCCAGTGGTAGCGGGCGATGTCGATATCCACCGCCAAGGGATCATCGCTGTCGTAGTAGACCGTGTCGCCCGTCGGCACGATCCAATCCGGATCGAAGCCGAGCATCGAGCGGTAGACGGAGAAGCCTTCCGGGTCGTCCGCATCGCGGTAGGCCTGGCCGGTGATGACGACGCCGCGAACCGTCTTGCGCTCCTGCGCGGCGGGCGCCGTACGGAAGCGTCCGCGGAGCGGCTTATGCAGCACGTGTCCGGTTGGATCGGACGTTCGACTCTCGAAATAGTACGTCGAACCCGGCTCGAGCCCCGTGAGTTTGAACTGGCGCGTGTAGTCGTCCTCGTCGACGACCGGCATCCACTCGGTCTCAACCGCGTCGCTCAGATCCTCGGCCAACCCGTAGCTGAGTTGGACGCGGCCCGGAGCGCCGGGCGTCGATCCCTCTAGGTCGCGCGGGTCCAGATCTTCGCGGGGCGCTTTCCGATCGGGCCGTCCGCGGCGTTCCTCTCCGTCGGCGCGGCGTGCCGCCTTCTCCGTGACGCGCGTCCAGATGACCGCGCTCGTGGAATCGACTTCGCCGATCTTGACGCCGGTCGCCTGCCGCGATTCCGGCTCGACGGCGGGCTCGGTACAGGCCTGACTTGCGAGCGCAGCGAGTGTGATGAAAAGAACGAAGGGCGCTCGCACAGCGCGATTCTATCAGAGTAGATTCGCGACGCCGGCGACGCGTCCGGCGACGCGCGAAACCGATCGAGCAACGCCGCTCGGTTTCGACGGCGGACCCGAGCTCGACTCCTGGGCTTCCGTCGGGCTGCCTGCGATCTGACGCGCCAGTTCTCGATAGGCCTTGACTTGCTTGGAGCGTCGACCGAACAGGGCGGCTTTCAACGACAGCTCGCCTTCGGCCGAATCGTGATGCGGGAGTTCCGCCAAGACAGGAACCTTCAAGATCGCTTCGGCTTCCGGCCCTCGCATCCGCGAACTGCCGGCGTTGTTGAGGACGGCGCCCAAGGAAGCGGCCTCAGCCCCGAGCGCCTGCATCTCGTCCAACCGCCGACGTCCGAGGGCGGCCGAGATCGTTTCCGGCTGCAGCACGACCAACTTCGCGTCCGCCCGTTCAAACACGGGTTCAAATTCCGCTTGCGGCGCGACCGGCAAATCAACGATCACGACGTCGTATCGCATCGCCGCGTGGCCCAACAGCCGCAAGAAGTCCCAGCCGGAAAACGACCCGCCGGCTGCGACGACACGAGGGGCGAACAGCCCGTCGAATCCGCGCGCCTCGGAAACCATCCTGGCCCACGCGCGATCGTCGGTCTGAATGCTTTCCAGCGCCTCGACGATGGACGCGCCGCCTTCCAGGTCGAACCAGTAGGACAACGGGCTCGAGCGGAGGTCGCAGTCGATGTAGAGCGTCTTCTGGCTGTGGTCCTCGGCCAAGGATGCGGCGACGTTGACCGCCGTCGTGGTCGTGCCGGCCCCGCCGGTCGCTCCCTGAAACACGCAGATTCGGCCCGCCGTGCGCACTTCCGTTTGGAACGCCTTCTGCGCCGCCACGGACACCTTACGCTCGTCAAAGGGCGGTTCGATCACGGCGGAGAATCCGAACTCGGCGACCTCGGCGGGGCTCGCCTCGGCGCCCTCGCCGGCGAAACCGATGATCTTCGTCCCCGGGTGCGCGACCAAGATGTCGACCGCCGTCTGATACGAACGGCCCAGCGGATCGATCTCCAAGAAGACGACCGCCGGGCCGTGCGTCGACATCATCCGGAGCAGCTGGTGCAGAGCCGGCGGCTCGTCGAGTACGTGCGGAAGGGAGAGGCCGCGAATACCCAGACAAGCCCGGTGAAAGTAATCAACGATGCGCGGCGTGGTGCCGATGATGAATGCCGTAATCACGGAAGCTCTTACTCCGCAGAGTCGCGACAAACGAAAGTACCGCCTGCCGTCAAGGAACTCTAGATCTAAACCTAGGGAAACTCTGGGACTATCGCCAATGGGGCGTCGGCCCTAGATTGCGCTCGGCTGATCGACCTACGACCGTCGTACAGTCGCGCCACGCCGCACGAAAAAACGCGGCCGCACGTCAACAAGGACGGCGGCCGCTGATCCGAGGGGACGGAGTAAGAGTGCGTTTTCTAGGAGGTGAAAAGGAAGTAGAGGCCAAGCGCCCACAGCATTCCGATCGTGAAGTAGATGAAGTACATCTGCGAGCGCAGCGCCTTCACCTCGGTACCGTTCAGGGATGACGAGATCGCCTTGCCGATCGCTTCCAGATCGGTGGAAGCCGGCGCCGGCGCGCCTTCTTCTCCCTCGACTACGGGGCGGTCTTGCAGTTCGGCGATCTGCTGGCGGAGTTCGCCGACGTCCGACAGCGTCTTCCGGCTCAGTTGGCTCCACTTGTCGCTTTCCTGTTGGATCAGCGCCGCGACGTCTTCGCCGCCTCCGCCTTCATATCCGCCCGAACGTTGTGCGATCCGTTCTTCGATGTCGGCGAAGCGCGCGCTGAGTTCGGCCTGGATGCTGGTCGCGTCCGCGCCGCCCTCGCTTCGAGGCGCCTGCTCAAGCGCTTCCAAACGCTCGCGCAGCTCATGGATCAAGACGGAGCTGCTCTGATCGCCGCCGGCGACCGTTTCCACGGCTTCGACTCGGGCCATCAATTCGCTTACGCGCGGGTCGGATCCGCCCGCGCCCTCGCCGCCCGCGAGAGCCTGCTCGATCGAGCCCATGCGCCCGAGCAGTTCGCTCACGCGCGGGTCGCTGGCATCGCCTTCCGCGGCCGGACGGGATTCGAGTTCCGTCAGCCGGTTGGTTAAATCCTCAAGCTGGGGAGTTAGATCGGCCCCGGCTTCTCCGGGTTCAGAGGGCCTCTCCTCCAGGTCCGCCAGTCGTTGGGTCAATTCCGCAACCTGCTGGGAGAGAGCCGAAGAGTCTTCTCCCGCCGGGACCGGAGCCGCTTCAATCAGCGAAAGCCGCTGCGCGAAGTCCTCCAGCTTCGACGGGTCCCCCTGGGGACTCATCTCCAACACCGTCAGCCGTCGCCCAAAGTCGGCGACCTCATCGAGCGTCCGCAGCTTCTCCTCGATCGCGTTGAGGCGGGAAGCCGCATCCTCCAGGCGTGAAGAGGCTTCGGCGTCTTGGATGCGGCCTTCGAGCTCGTCCAAGCGGGCGGAAACCTGCTCTGCGTTCCCGTCGTCCGCGCCCGCGCCCGACGCACCCAGCGTTTCAATCTGTGCGGCCAGCTCCTCGACGCGCTCTCGAATCTCTTCGCTGCGCTCTCCGGCGCGGCCGAGCGTGTCTAGACGCGACTCGATCTCTTGAATCCTCGCGGTCGGGTCGTTCGCCTCCGCCCGCGTCTGATCCTTCTCCAACTGATCGATGCGGCGATCGAAGCCGTCCAGACGCTCCGGCTCGGGCAAGCCGCCCGTCAACGTCTCGAGCGCCTCGACCCTCTCAGCGAGCTTGTCCGCAGTTGCATCCGGCGCTTGGAGCTTCTCTTCCAGCGCGCGAATCTGATCGCCTAGGTCGGCGGCGTCCGCCAGCTTCGCGTTGAGCTCTTCAAAGCGGCGGTTCAGTTCTTCTTCGGAAGGCCCGGTCGGAGCCTCATCGACCTTGGCTTCAAGAGCGGATAGTCGCTCGCGTGCCTCATCGTCTGAGACAGCCCCGGCTACCGATTGCTCCACCTGGCCGAGCCGTTCCAGCGCCGAGTCGAGTCTCGGATCGGAAACCTCTTTCTCTGCGCTCTCTTCGAGACTGGCCAGACGTCGTTCGACCGCTTCCACGGACTCAGCCGAAGCGCCCTTGGACGCTTCCTCCAGTTTCCCGCTCAGCGTCTCTAGCTGTGCGCGCAGGCTTTCCGTCTCGTTCGCATGACGATCGCGCAAGTCGGCAACGGCTTGGTCGATACGCCCGTCGAGTCGCTCCAGGCGCTCTTCGGGATCCGCCTGCCGGGCGGCGCTTTCAAGCGACGCCAGCCGTAGAACCACGTCGTCGGTGCGCGGGTCGTCGCGCGGCTCGTCCAGCTTGCGCTTCAAACCTTCGAAATCGCCGGCGAGTTGAGCGACCTGCGGGTCCTTCCCGCCGCGGCTCGGATCCTGTTCCAAGGAAGCCAGGCGATGGACGATCTCATTGAGCAGAGGATCAGAAGCGCCCTCGCTCATCTTTCGCTCGAGTTCGGACAGACGCAGCTGGACGGCTTCCATGCGCGGGCCGGCGTCCGGCGCGTCCGGCTGTCCGTCGATCTCCGCGAGCTTGGCGCGTTGGTGCTGCACCTCTTCGCGCAGTTCACGGATGATCTGCTCGTGCGCTAGGTGCGCCTCATGGATGGCGTTGTACTGCGCGGCCACCGAGTCATAACCGGCGCCGTTGGAACTCGCCGCCGATTCGGCCTGATTCTCGTCGCTCAGTACCGTGGATTCACTGTCGTTCGGCAACACGCTGTTCCCCCTGGTCCATTTCTCTCGCGGAACTCTTTTTTCCTATCAACAACCGAATTTCTGTTTCGGCCGCTAAAATTCCGCCTTTTCCCGTCGTCCCTAGAAGTGTCGTCCGCTGGTACGACCCTCTCAATAGGAACGTTTCCCTATTTCCTTGTTGGAAGACGCCTATCCCCATCCCCATGGGCTGCTCTAAAGGCTTGATCCGGTTCGTCTTGAGCGTCAGCGGGCGTACCTAGGTCGCTCGGCGCTCATCGGTATATGTCTCCAGTACCAGCGAGCGGACAAAAGGTCCGTCAGCGGGAATCCGCTACAATCCGCCCGATGCTCTATCGCCGACCGACAACGCTCCTCGCTTTGGCTTTGTTCGCTTCATTCGGGCTTGCGGCGCAGGACCCGCCGCCCGGCCTGCGCGTCCACTCTGATCTTGAGTACTCCCGCGTCGGCGGGCGCATGGCGATGGACGTCGTCGAGCCGCTTGAGGGCGAGGCGCCGCTGCCCGCCGTCGTCTTGATTCACGGAGGCGGGTTCCGGGCGGGCAACCGTCAGAGCTGGCTCAAGGTCGCTTACCGGCTCGCTCAGAACGGCTACGTCGCCGCCACCATCACTTATCGGCTCAGCCCGCAGCACCAGTACCCGGCGCACCTTGAAGACGCGAAGGCCGCCGTCCGGTACTTGCGCGCCAACGCCGCCCGCTTCCGCATCGACCCGGACCGCATCGGGACTTCGGGCGGATCCGCGGGCGGTACGCTCGCGCTCCTGGTCGGCCTCACCGCCGACTACGCGCCTTACGAAGGCTCGGGCCCCAATCAAGACCAATCGAGCCGCGTCCAAGCCGTCGTCAACTTCTACGGCGCGACCGACTTCACCAAGTCTTACGCGCCCGGGGCCTCGGTCGACGCGGCGGAAGTGCTTCCCATGTTTCTCGGCGGCGACCTCGAACACTCCCGCCCGCTGCACATCCAATCGAGCCCGCTCTATTGGGTCACGCCCGATGATCCGCCCGTGCTGACCATCCACGGGACCAAGGATCGCTACGTCGGCTACGACCAAGCCGTCGCGCTGACTGAACGACTCGGCCAGGCGGGGGTCCATACGGAACTTCTCACGCTCGAAGGTCGCGACCACGGCTTCGGCGGATTCGGCGACGATCTCGAACGCGCTTACCAAGCGATGATCCGGTTCTTCGACGAGCACCTGAAAGACGTCCCCGAACAGCGCACGATCGTCGTCGCCGACCACGGCCCTCGAGGCGAAGTTTTGCGCATGGAGTGGCCCTCCGGACGCATCGTCTCGCGCACGCCTAACAACCGCGGGCACGACGCGGAGCTGCTCGCCTCCGGCAACGTTCTCTATACGACCGGCAATTGGGCGCGCGTCGTGGAAGTCGATCCCCACGGGCGGGAGGTCTGGAGCTACGGCCCCGCGGAAGGTCTGCGGCATCCCGTCGCCGCCCAGCGACTGCCCAACGGCAACACCCTCATTGCGGACATGCTCTTGGGCGAAGTGCGCGAAGTCAGCCCGGACAAGAAGACCGTCTGGACCTACGCCCACGAGGATCTCGGCGACCGCCAGATGCGCTCCGTCCGCCGAACCCCGTCCGGCACGACGCTGATCGCCGTCGAGCGACACAACAAAGTGATCGAGGTCGACCGCGCCGGAAAGATCGTCTGGAGCTTTACCGCAACCGGCGGCGACGAGCGGTTTCCGTACCAGGCTCACCGCCTCGCGAACGGAAACACGCTGATCGGTCTCGCCTCGCCCGGCGAAGTCGTCGAGGTCTCTCCCTCGGGCGAGATCGTCCGCTCGGTCGGCGGCGCAGAGGGCGCCTACCGGATGAGCTGGTGCTCAGGGCTGGCGCCGCTGCCGGGAGGAGGTCTCCTGGTCAGCGACTATCGCGGCCGGCGCTTGCTTGAGTTCAACGCCCAAGGACGACTCATGCACTCGCTGGCGACCGGCGACCGGACCTTCGCGAGCGTTTCCGCGCCGTAACCCGGCACAATACGAGGGTGGACGCCTTCCTCGAACTGTTTACCGGCCTGCCGCGCCTGGGGCCGGGCTCCGACGCCTCCACCCGGCGCGCGCTCGGCTTGCTGGGCGAGCTGCCGGGCGACGCGAGAATTCTCGACATCGGCGCCGGGACCGGTCGCGCTTCGCTGATCCTCGCTGAAGACACGGGCGGGCATGTCACCGCCGTCGACCTTCATCCGCCGTTTCTTGAACAGCTCGCCGGGGAGGCCGAGAAGCGCGGGCTGGCGGTCGAAACGCGCATCGAATCGATGGACCAGATCAGCGACGCCGACGGGACCTACGACCTGATCTGGTCGGAAGGCGCGGCGTACCTGATGGGCCTCGAAGCGGCGCTGGCCGCCTGGCGTCCGCTGCTCAAGAAGGGCGGCAAGATCGCGCTGACCGACGCCGCTTGGCTGACCAAGACGCGGCCCGTGCAGGCGATGCAGTTTTGGGGCGACGCCTACCCGGACATGGACGACGCGCAAGCGAACTGGAAGGCCTTCAGGCGCCAGGGCTTCGAGCCGATCGACTCGTTCACGCTTCCGCCTGAGGATTGGACGGCCGAATACTACGACGTCCTGACCCAGCGCATGGACGAGCGGAGCGACCTCGCCGGGACGGACGCGGTCGAAGCGACTCGCCGCGAGATCGACGTCTTCCGGCGATTCGGCGATTCCTACGGATACGTCTTCTACACGGCGCGAGCGATCTAGCTAAAATCCACAGATGCGCCTCGCGCCTCTCTTTCTCCTTGCGGTCTCGTTGGCCGCTCAAGACAAGCCGCAGGCGTTGACGAACGCCCGCATTGTTCCGATCGCGGGTGATCCGATTGAATCGGGCACGCTGGTCGTCCATCGCGGCAAGATCGTTGCGGTCGGGGCGAACGTTTCGATTCCGGCGGACGCGGATCACCATGACGCCTCGGGCAGGACGATCCTTCCGGGATACGTGGATACCCATAGCCACATCGGCGGAGTGTCGGGGGGCGACCAGAGTTCGCCGATTCAGCCGGAGGTTCGGACGCTGGATTCGATCAACCCGCGCGACGCACGGATGCAAAAAGCGCAAGCGGGAGGGATCACCACGGTCAACATTATGTCGGGCTCGGGGCACCTGCTGAGCGGCCAAACCACGTACATCAAACTGCGCGACGCGAAGACGATTGAAGAGCTGGCGGTGCGCCGCGAAGACGGCTCGATCGCCGGCGGGATCAAGATGGCCAACGGCACGAACCCGCGCAGGAAGCCGCCCTTCCCCGGTACGCGCGCCAAAGCTGCCGCGCTGGCTCGCGAGCAGCTGATCAAGGCGCAGGAGTACGCCGCGAAGGTCGCTTCGGCGGAGGACGGCGAGGGCCCCGACCGCGATCTCGCCATGGAGGCGCTCGCCGAGGCGCTGTCGGGTCGGCGCATCGTCCACTTCCACACGCACCGGCAGGACGACATCATCACGGTGCTTCGGCTGGCTCGCGAGTTCGAGCTGCGGGTGGTGCTGCAACACGTCTCCGACGCGCGCTTTGTTGCGCAGGAGATCGCCGACTCCGAGCAGGTCGTGGGGTCGTCGCTGATCCTGATCGATTCGCCCGGCGGCAAGATTGAGGCGAAAGACAACGCGTTCTCGAACGGCGTTGCGCTGGAACGAGTGAAGGCCAACGTCGGGTTCCATACCGATGACGGCGTAACGGATTCGCGCTTGTTCGCTCGGCAAGCGGCGCTGGCGGTGCGGGCGGGGATGAGCCGCGAGGCCGCGCTCTACGGCCTGACGATGGCGGGGGCGATCATGCTGGACCTCGAAGACCGCGTCGGCTCGTTGGAGGTCGGCAAGGACGCCGACTTTATTCTGCTGGACGGTGACCCGCTCTCGGTCTACACGCACGTGCTTGAAACGTGGGTCGAGGGCAAGAAGGTCTTTGACCGCTCCGATCCCAAGGATCGGCTCTATGCGGTGGGCGGCTTCGGCGCCTCGCACGACCAGTGGATGCATGTCCACGATCTCGAATCGGAGGGCCACTAGTTATGCTGCGCATCCTCTTGCTCGCCGTCTTGTCAACAGCGGCCCTGTCGGCGCAACTCGCCGTTCGCGCCGATACGCTGCATACGATGGCGGGACCGGCGATTTCAGACGCCGTGGTCTTGATTGGGTCGGACGGAAAGATCAGCGCCGTCGGACCGGCTTCGGAGGTGGCCGTTCCTTCGGGCGTGGAGACGCTCGAAGCCGTCGTGGTGACGCCCGGGCTGGTTGACGGCCGTTCGACGATTGGGCTTACGGGTTATCTCAATCAGGCGCAAGATCAGGATCAGCTCGAGCGGTCGGCGCCGATTCAGCCGGAACTCCGGGCGGTCGATTCGTACAACCCGCGCGAGCTGCTGATCGAGTGGGCGCGCGGGTACGGGGTGACGACGCTGCATACCGGGCACGCTCCGGGGGCGCTGATCTCCGGGCAGACGATGATCGTGAAGACGCGCGGCAACACGGTGGAGGAGGCGCTGGTGCGGCCGCTGGCCATGATCGCGGCGACGTTGAGCGATCGCGCGCGCGGCGCCGACAATAAGTCTCCAGGAACGCGCGCGAAGATGGCCGCGATGCTGCGCAAGGCCCTCGTCGAAGCGCAACAATATGCGGCGGACCAAGCGGACGCCGAGGAAGGCAAAGGACCGGCTCGCAATCTGCGCAACGAGGCGCTCGCTCAGGTGCTCGCCGGCGACGTGCCGCTGTTGGTGACGGCGCACCGTGCGCACGACATCCTCACTGCGATCCGCATTGCGAAAGAGTTCGACTTCCCGCTGGTGCTGGACGGCGCCTCGGAGGCGTATGAGGCGCTCGACCAGATTCGCGAGTCGGGTTTTCCGGTGATCCTGCATCCCACGATGGCGCGCTCGGGCGGCGAGATGGAGAACCTATCGATGGAAGCCGCCCAACGTCTGCGGGAGGCGGGCATCCCGTTCTCGCTGCAGTCGGGTTTTGAGGGCTACGTGCCCAAGAGCCGGCTGGTGCTGTTTGAGGCGGGCGTGGCGGCGGCGAACGGTCTGTCGTTCGATGAGGCGCTGGCCTCGATCACCATCGACCCGGCGGGCATCCTGGGCATCGACGATCGCGTGGGATCGATCGAGGTCGGGAAGGACGGCGATCTGGCGCTCTATGACGGCGACCCGTTCGAGTACGCGACGCATGCAGTCGGGGTGGTCATCGAAGGCGAGGTCGTGAGCCGCGAGACGCGTTAGTCCGAGAGATGCAGGCTAAGATAGCCTCCGTGCGCGGATCGCTCGCAACCTTCCTACTCCTCTTCGCGGTTTCTTGCGGCTCGGCGCCCGAGTTGTCTCGTAAGCCGAATTTCGTCGTCATCTTCGTCGACGACATGGGCTACGGCGACATTGGCCCGTTCGGGTCGACGGTCAACCGGACGCCCAATCTCGATCGCATGGCCAAGGAAGGCTTGCGCCTGACGAGCTTCTACGCCGCGCCGGTCTGCACGCCGTCGCGAGCCGCGTTGATGACCGGCTCGTACCCGATCCGCAACGGCCTCCAGACCGGGTCGTGGCATCCGGTTCTGATGCCGGGCGATACGAACGGGATCCACGAGGACGAGGTTACGATCGCCGAAATTCTCCAGGACGCGGGCTACGCGACCGGCGTCGTCGGCAAGTGGCACCTCGGCGATCAGCCGGAGTTTTTGCCGACGCGTCACGGCTTCGACGAGTACTACGGGCTGCCCTATTCGAACGACATGATTCCCGTGCCGGAGGGATCGAAGCGGCCCGATCGCAACTTTCCGCCGTTGGCGATGGTGCGCAACGATGCGGCCGAGCGGACGGTCGACGACCAGACGACGCTGACCGGGGACTACACGCGCGAGGCGTTGGACTTTATCGAGCGGCGAAAAGACGGCCCGTTCTTCCTCTACCTGCCGCACTCGATGGTGCACGTCCCGCTGTACGCGGGGGCCGATTTTCACGGCCGATCGGAGAACGGCGTCCTAGGCGATGCGATCGAAGAGATCGATTGGAGCACGGGGCAGATCCTCGACAAGTTGCGCGAGTTGGGGCTAGAAAAAGACACGCTGGTCCTATTTACCTCGGACAACGGTCCCGCTCGCGGAAGCGCCGGGTCGTTGCGCGGACGCAAAGGCGCGACCTACGAAGGCGGGCTGCGGGTGCCGACGCTGGCTTGGATGCCCGGGACCGTCCCCGAGGACTCGTTCTACATCGAGACGCTCTCCACGATGGACGTGCTGCCGACGCTAGCGGCGATGGCGGGCGCGAAGGCGCCGAGGGATCGAAAGATCGACGGCCACGACGTCTCGCACATCCTGCGCGGCGACTTGCAGGCCCCTTCGCCTTACGACGACTTCTTCTACTACCGCGGCTACCAGTTGCGCGCGGTGCGCCGGGGCGTTTGGAAGCTCCACACGAACGGCGAACTGTACGATTTGGGCTTGGACGTGGGCGAATCGGTCGACGTGGCGGGCGATCACCCGGCGGTGGTCGAGGAGCTCCGCGAGGCGCTGGAGACGGCACGCCGCGAGCTGGGCGACGGGCCAGCCGATCCGCTACGGGGCGAGCCGGAGTTGCCGGCGAGCGCGCGCCCGGTCGGGAAGGTCGCCAATCCGCGCTTCCTGATTCCCCGCCCTGGCCGGACGGGCGAAGCGGCGCACGCGCCGGTGATTCAGGGGCCGCTGCCGAAGCCGGAGACGCCGTGGGTGCGGCCGGAGAACTGGTAGTCGGGCTAGTGCGGGCTAGTCCGGTTCGACGATGCGGTGGACCTTGCCTGCGGCCGGCGTGTCGATCGTCTGCACCGTTCCGCTGGGCCAACGCACCGTCGCCTTCGCGACCTTCGCGTCCTTGAGCCCGAAGAAGACCGGCGTCAATCGCGACGACGCGTACCCGACGGCCGACGCCATGCAGTTGGTCTGTCCGGCGAGTTCGATGCAGACGCCGATCCCGTCGCGATTGCTTTTCGTACCTTGCAGGTCGAACGCGATCCAAGCGCCTCCGGAGGTTCGGTTCAGCCAGAGCTCGGCCGCGCCGCCCAGCGATGACGTGACCACGTCCAAGCGTCCGTCGCCGTCGAAGTCGGCGATCCCGGCGCCGCGGTGCGCTTTCTTTCCGGGCAGCGCGAGCGAGGCGACGAACTTACCGCCGACGTTGCGCAGGATCAGATTTTCTTGCTCGTATTCGTACGGCTCGAACTGCTCGACCAGGTCGTTGACGTGGCTGTTGGCGGTGAACAGATCCTTCCAGCCGTCTCGATCGAAGTCGCCGAATCCGAGGCCCCAGCCTGCGTAGCGAGCGACCGCTTTCGCCGCGCCTGAAGAGTTCGTCACGTCGAGGAACAGCCCGTCGCCCTCGTTACGAAAGACGGGAAAGCTTTCGCCGGCCAAGGCCGTCACCGTGAGGTCCGGGCGGCCGTCGTTGTCAAAGTCGGTCGCGTCGGCGCCCATACTGGCGACCGGTTTTCCGTGGCTGAGCAAGGCGGCGCCCGCCAGCAGGGCGTCCTCTAGGAACGTGCCGTCGCCCTGGTTGAGGAAAAGCGAGTTGGGGAGGTTGTCGTTGGTGACGAAGGCGTCCTGGTCGCCGTCTGCGTCAAAATCGGCGAACGCCACGCTCATCCCGCGCCCGGCGTGCGCGCCGATGCCGGAGGCTTTGGTCACGTCTTCAAACGTTCCGTCGCCTCGGTTGCGGTAGAGCTGGTTGGCGATCGGCTTGAAGTATTTGGGGTGGCAGTAGACGCGGACGTTGCGATTGCGGTCGCCGCAGAAGCGATCGTAGGCGGGCGTCCAGTCGGCGTAATTGACGACAAAAAGGTCTAAATATCCGTCATTGTCGTAGTCGAACCAGCCGGCGGCGACCGACCAACGGTCGCTCTGAATCCCGGACTTTGCGATTGCGTCCTGGAACTTGCCGTCGCCTTGGTTGCGCAGGAGCTGATTGCCGAATACGCCCGGTACGAACAGATCCGCGTGGCCGTCGTTGTCATAGTCGGCGGCTGAGGCGCCCATCGCGTAGCCGCCGCCCGCGACGCCCGCTTTCCGGGTGACGTCCTCGAACGTCCCGTCGCCGCGGTTACGAAAGAGCCGGTTCCAATCCGAGGGGCCGGACTTCTTGAGCGAGGGCAAGGCGGCGCCGTTCGCGAAGAAGACGTCCGGCGCGCCGTCGCCGTCGTAGTCGAAGACGGCCAGCCCGCCGGCCATCGTTTCGACCATGTGCTTTTGCGGCGTCGGGTGATTCTCGAGAACGAACTTCAGCCCGTTCTTCGCCGCCGCCTCTTCAAAGACGAACGGCTCGGCGGCCGTCGCGATCGAAGCCGCAAGCAGGACTAGGAGGGCTAGCGCCACGACGCATCCTCCGCTCCCAACGAGATCAGATTGGCGAAGATGCGCACCGCTCCCGGCACGGCGTAGGGGAGCTGGCGGTACCAGGCGAGCGCGCAGTAGACGTACATGCCGTCGCCGTGGCGCGCGGCCAGCCAGACGCCTTGCTGCGGGTCTTGGCCTTCGTCGTTCATCTCGACGAGGGGCTGATAGCGCTCGTCCCACTCGACCATGAACTTCGAGCCGCGCTGCTCGACCCAGTCGTCAAAGTCAGCCTCGGTGATCGCGTTCGGGCCGGTGAAGACCGGGTGTTCGGGCGCTAGGATCCGCACCGGGCTGTCTTCCTCGCTCGTCTCTTCGGGCCGCGACGTCATCTTGTAGGGGTAGGGACCGAAATTCTTGTCGAACTCGGGCGTGTTGTATTGGACGACGAGCACTCCGCCCTGTTCGACGTATTCGAGCAGCCGTTGGTTGTGCGCGATCAGATCGGGCCGCACGGCGTAGGCGCGGATGCCGACGAGAATCGTGTCGTAGGCGGAAAGATCCGCCGACGCCAGGGCGGACTCGTCCAGTAGGTCGAGCGAGGCGCCGAATTGTCGAACCGTATCGGGAACGCGGTCGCCGGCGCCCATGACGTATCCGACGCGCAGGTCGTCGGCGACGGCGACGTCCATCGCGCGTACTTGCTGGACGGCGGGCTGCGAGACGTAGGCCGTCTCTAGGCCGGGCGAGTGGATGCGCTCAAAGCTTGCCGCGGATTCCTGAGCGCCGTAGGAAGCCACGGCGCGCACGTCTGCGAGTCCGCTGGCGTCGGCCGGGGGCGTGACGTGGAACGAGACCATGCGCCGCTCTCCTGCCCGCTTGAACGAGAATCCCGTTTGCTCCGGCTCGACCTTCCAGCCAGCGGGAGCGTCGAGGCGAACGGTTCCGTCGACGGCGGCTAGGCTTTCTAGCGATACCGCCAAGTCGTATCCGCCGGAGCCTTTGCGCCAGACGCGCAGGGGGTTGCCGAGGCTTACGGAGACGGCGGGACCGACGGCCAGCGGGCGCCTGCGCTGCACGCGCTGCTCGTCGATGTAGCTGGCTTCGAGCGGCGCTCGTAAGGTCACGGGTTGGCCTTCGACTTCGATCGTGGCGGTGGCCCAGACGGCGTCCGCCGGTAACGCCGATCCCCAACGTCCCTGGTAACCGTAGGCCATGTCCCAGACGGAATCGCGGCGCCAATGGACGGCCGACGATCGCGCCTGCTCGGGCGCTCGCAGACGGTACCGCCCCTCGCCCAGGGACTCGACCTGCCAACCGTCGTGGCTTGAAACCTCGATTGTGGCGTCTTCGCGTCCGATGCGGGCGGTCGCCTCCAACGTCCTTCCCGGCGTCGCGGTGGCTACGGTCTCGTACGGGCGGAACGACGAAAACCGTCCCGTCAGCGGCTCGTCGGGTTCGACCAAGAACTCCAATTCGAGGCCCAGCGCTTGGGCGATCGCGCGCTCGAACAAGGCGGCTCGATCATCCAATCCGGCGGCCCTGGCCGCCTTGAGCCCGCGGGCGAGCGCCGGCACGCCTTTCTCCGGCGCGTCGACGGCGTAGACCGCCTCGGCGTCGGCCACGGCCGCGCTCACCGCATTCGGCAACTCCGCGTCGAGCCGGTCGAAGAACGACGTCTCGCGATCAGCCATGCCGACCTCGGAGGCCTCCAGGAAGTAGTAGCGAACCGACGCTCCCGGCCGCTGGATCGCGGACCCGGCGCCCTGCGAGCGATGCGCTCGCATGCCCAGTCGGGCGGCCTGCGCGTACGTCCTCCCGAGCAACGGATCGTAGACGCCCGAGTCGACCGTCAGCGTCCACTCGTCGTCTTCGCGGCGGTTGTCGGAGTACAGCTTGAGCGGTTTCCAGGCGGGTCCGGCGTCCGGAAATTTTTGGGGGTCGCCGGCCGCCGCGTAGGCCTGCTTCGCCAACAGCCCGGCGGCTTGGTGATGGCCGTGTCCGTCCTGCGGTCCGCCGCGCCAGCGCGACAGGACCACGTGCGGTTTCTCTTCGCGGATGATGCGTACGAGGTCTCGTACGACCTCTTCCTGAGGCCAGTTGCGCAGGGTCTCTTCGAGCGTTTTGGAGTAGCCGAAATCGGCGAAACGCGTGAAGCGCAACCTCGCTCCGTAGGACTGCGCGGCGCGTCGGAATTCGAGCGTCCGTAAGACGCCGAGTCGGTCAAAGGCGTCGTCGGTGATCAGGTTCGCGCCCGATTCGCCGCGCGTGATCGAGACGATGGTCACGTCCGCCCCGAGCCCGCGGCTGAGGTAGGTCATCGTGCCCGAATCTTCGTCGTCGGGGTGCGCGATGACGTGCAGCACGCGATACGGACTGGCCAGGCGGCGCAGCGTCTGCTTGAGTCCGACGGCGCCGCGATCTTCCGGCAGCGGCTCGAGCGCGAAAGCGCTTGCAGTCAACAGGAGAGGGATCAGCAGTCGAGCAGGAGACACTTCCTGATTCTAGCGAGCCGTTCGCCTACGGGAAAAACGGCATCAGCTCGCGGATCCGCTCTTCGCTCGGCTGCGAGCCGTACTCGGTGATCTGGAACGCTTCGGCGGCTTGGATGTCCTCGGCCTTGTCGCCGTAGCGCTTCTTGGCGGCCTCCATCCACTCCTCGGGCATCTTCGACAGGCGCTTGGACTTCAACCACTCCAGCCGCTTCTTCTTGTCCTTCGGAACCTCGTCGAGGTAGCCGGCGTGCCAAGGCAGCCACTCGTAGAACTGCGAGACGTGCGCATCGAGCGCCGAGGCTTTCTTGTCGGCGACGTCGTCGATCGAGATGACGATGTCCGGCCGGAAGGGATCGGGCAATTGGAAGCGATCGGAGTAGTAGAGGAAGACGGGATTCTTTTTGAGCGCGGGCACGTCGGTGGCGACGTTCGGGACGGTGACCATGAACGAGGCGTCCTGCACGAGCACGCCGGTGTAGCGGTGGTCGGGGTGGTAGTCGTTGGGCCGCGGCGCGAGGACGACGTCGGCTCGCCATTCGCGGATCTTGCGGATCAACTGCATGCGCACGTCGAGGCTCGGGACGAGTTCGCCGTCGTGGTTTTCAAGCACGTCGTACTCGATGCCCAACCGGCGCCCGGACTCCTTGGCCTCGGCGCGACGACGCATGGCGAGCATGCCGCCGCCCATCTCGTGGTGACCGGCGTCGCCGTTGGTCACGGAGACGAATTTGACCGCGTGTCCGGCCTCGGCGTACTTGGCGGCGATGCCGCCGGCTTTGATGTCGCAATCGTCGGGGTGAGCCCCGAAGGCGATCACGCGGATCTCGGCCGTGGCCGCGGTGGAAAGGCTCATGGCAAGTACCAACAGAAGAAAGGAACGAGACATCTTTTATCGATCTCCTACGCCCGCAGGCTCGAACGGCCACTGCCTTTGCGTCTTGGCGGCGACGAGGTAAACGACCACGCCGAGCAGCAACGTGCCCACGCCGAAGGCCATGAACTTTGGCCCCAAGGCGATGAACACATAAAGATAACCCACCATCGAAATCAACGCCGGCAGCGGGTAGAGAGGCATCTGGAACGGGCGCTCGATGTCCGGGCGGTTCGCGCGGATCAAGAACAGAGCGACCGTGTGCCCGATGAACTGGATCAGGATGCGCGCCGCCATCAGCGCGGCGATCACGTCTTCCAAGCTGAAGAAGCTGGCGACCACCGCGCCGGCGCCGATCAACAGCAACGAGCGATGCGGGAAGTCTTTGGTCGGGTGCAGTTCGCCTAGCCAGCGGAAGAAGATGCCGTCCTTGGCCGCCGCGTAAGGCACTCGTGAGTAGCCGAGCAGCAGCGCGAAGATCGACGCGAAGGCGGTGACGACGATCAGTCCGGCGAGCACCTGCGCCGCCCATGATCCGTAGACTCGTTCGACGAAGGTCGCGCCCAAGAACTGCGACTCCATCGCCTCGCGCCACGGCACCACGCCGATGAAGGAGAACGAGATCGCGACGTCGATTACGGCGACCGCGAGCACCGAGTAGATCACGGCGCGGGGAATCGTTCGGCCGGGGTCCTTGACTTCGGCGCCGAGGTAACAGACCTGGTAGTAGCCGAGGAACAGGTAGAGCACCTCGGCCGACCCCTTGCCGAGCCCTTGGAAAAAGTTCCAGTCGATCCGCCAGGCGTCGGCCGGGAGGTCGAAGGCGAGCTTGGCGTCGAAACTCATCAGCCCGCTGACGATCACCCAGCCGGTCGTGATCAGCATGACGGTCCACAGGGCGGCCATGATTTTGGCGATCGAGCCGATGCGTCGGTAGAGCGCGAAGACGAGGAAGACGCAGATCCCGGCGGCGAGGAACTTGCCTTCCATCGCGGTGATGTCCGGCCAGAAGACGCGCAGGTATTGGACGAGGCCGATATTGCCCGTGGCGATCTCGAGCGGCCCGGCGAAGAGCACTTGCCAGACGAACAGGAACGCCAGCATGCGTCCCCAGCGCTTGGGGCCGAAGCCTTCGCGCAGGAAGACGTAGGTGCCGCCGGAAGCGGGCAGCGCGGCGCCGAGTTCGGCTACGACCAGTCCGTCGGCGATGGCGATGACGACGCCGACCAGCCAGGCTAGATACGCCTGCGGTCCGCCGAGCGATTTGAGGATCAGGGCGATCGCGATGAAGGGACCGATCCCGACCATGTTGGCCATGTTGATCGTCGTGGCGTTGAAGACGGTGAGGCGGCGCTCGAGTTGCGACATAGGTTCCTTGCGGACGATCGGGGAAGGCCTTCCAGCCTAGTAGATCTCGCTCTCCGCCGCACGCCGACGGTACTGTTCGCGCGCATGCTCGTAGGCCGCGCGCGCCGCCTCGCGCTCCTCGGGCCGCGTGCGCGGCGCCTTCTGCGTCCAGCATTGATCGACCGCCGCGAGACACCACTCGGCGCTCCTGCGCGACGCCCGGATCGGCTTGTCGTCGGCCACGACGAAAAACGGATTCGTATGCGACGAGTAGAGGATCCTCGCCGCCACCCAGCTTGAACGCTCGACCGGAATTTCGAACTCGACCTCGCGTACTTGGCCGTCCGCCAGGACCGGTTTCGATGCGACCGCTTTGCCGTTCACCACGATCTCGACCGGGACCGTACGCGTGCCGTCGATCCGCGCTCGCTCGATGTCCCAGTAGGGTTTCTGGTCGTAGCGCAGGGTCGCGAATTTCGGATCGGCGCGCTCGGGCAGCATGGCCGCGACCTTCATGGTGATCTTGAGCGTGTCGCCGGTTGACGCCTCCATCTCCGATCCCTCCGCGCCCAGGCGCCGGCCGTTGACGGCGAAGTCGATGAGGTGGCTCTTGCCGTCGCTGACGTAGGCCTCGCCGCGCTGTACGCCTTCGATCCAGCCTTGGTAGCTGAGCTCGTCGAGCCGGACATAGCTGCGTCCGAGTCCGACCTTCTCCTGGTAGATGCACGGGAAATCCGTCTCGCCCGAGATGCGCGTCCGGTAGCCGACGTTGAGGGTGTGATACCAGATGTTGAGTTCCCAGATTGCGGGCGTGTCGACGGTCGAGATGAAGTCGACGGCGCCGGGGTGCGTGACGTCGACGATGTACTCGTTGGCGCCGATGCCGTCGAAGCCCGGCATCTCATAGTTGGGCAGTTCGTCGGTGCGAACTTGCAGCCCCCAGCCTGAGTGCGAGAAGCCGGTGACGGCGTCCTGCGAGCGTCCCCACTGCAAGACCGGCAAGTCCCAAGACGGCCATTCGTCGATGCGGGTCGTACCCGGGTAGTCGTCTTCGCTGAGCCCCAGCAAGATCAGATGCCCGGCGTGCGAGGACGGGAATCCCGAGACCTCGACGTCGTAGTGCATCAGGCGTTCTTCTTCAGAGAGCGGATGATCGACGCCTGAAAAATACTGCTTCTGGTGGTACCAACTCGGCCCCCAGGTCAGCACGGAGCTGATGTTGAGGTTCTCGCCCAGCGCCTGGCGCATCATCGCTTCAGGCTCGACGCCTTCGGTGGGGTTTTTGTAGTGCGCGCAACCGGAGGCGTGGACGTGGTGATCGCCCGACCACCAGCCGTACTTTGACGGGTCGATCCAACGCTGGAGTTGGAAGCTCAGCTCGTCGGGACCGTCGGGGCCCACGGCGAACTCTTTCGTTCGCGTATAGAATTCGGGGCCGCCCGAGTAGGCCGCCGTGTAGTAGCCCTCGGGGAGTCGAACGGTCTCGTTGTCGTAGCGATAGATCTGCGGCTGGAAGGGGAAGTCGGGCTCGAGCCGCTTGGCCGGGTTGGGATAGAGCCGACCTTGGCGATCGCGGATCACGAACGAGGCCATCGCCGGGTCGCCGTTCTCGTTCTTCACGCGCAGGCGGATCTTGCGGGCGGGTTTCGCGTCGAATAGGACCAAGATGTCGTTGCGGAATCCGATGTCTTGGGTTCCCTGCCCGACGTTGAATGCGAGCTTGGCGGAACGCTGTCCGGCGTCGCGGCTGTAGGCTTCCAGGATTTGATACTCGACGCCCAGACCGGATAGGCGACGGCCCATGGGCGGCTTCGAATAGATCGAGAAGCTCGCCCAGCGGTCGCGTACGTCGGTCGCGGTCAGTTCCATCTTCGGCTCGTGCTCGCCGCGGGATTGGAGGAAGACGTCGCCGCTGTTGGGGCTCTCGACGACCAGCGGGGCGGTCACGCCGGCGTCGTTGATCACCTTCACTAGGAACAGGCGCGTGCCCTTCTCGACGAGGTCCGGCTTGGCGTCTCCGGCTTCGACCTTGACGCGGCTTTCGGCGTTGATCTCGACTACGGCGAGCGCCAGCGGATCGAGCAGTTCTTGAATCCGGCGTACCGCGCGGGCCTCGTCGTCGATCCCGGCGCCGATCGCTTGGTTGATGGCCTGATGGGTGGCCTCGTCGAGCGGTTGGCCGAGGTAGTTCAGCGCGTCTTCGAGTCGTCGCACTTGTTGCGCCAACGGCTGGAGGGGAACGTCCGCCGCCTGGCCCCAAGCCGTCGTGCAAGCCAGCAGGAGAAGGGGTAAGGTCCGTCGCATGACGGCCCCGAGCTTAGCGCTTCAGTCGACTACACTCAATAGCGATGTCGGCCCGACACGGCTTCCTCTTGTTCGCGTTCGCGGCGCCTGTGTTCGCCGGCGGTGCGGTGAGCTACGTCAAGGATGTTCAGCCGGTGCTGGAGGCGCGTTGCGTGGTCTGCCATCAGGCGGAGGGAGGGCAAGGCGGCGTGTCGCTCGACAGTCGGGCGGCGATGGAGGCGGTCGTGGTTCCGGGCAAGCCGGAGGCGTCGCGGCTCTTCCAGCAGATTTCGGGCGACAAGCCGGCGATGCCCAAGATCGGCGGGCCGCTTGAGCCGGAGCAGGTTGCGCTGATCGAGCGTTGGATCGCCGAGGGCGCGCTGGATGATTCCGAGGGCGCGGCAGACGGCGGACCGTGGTGGTCGTTCCGGCCGCTGCGGGAATCGTTCGAGCACGATTCGATCGACGGCTTCATCGACGACAAGCTAGCGGAAGAAGGGCTGCGGCCGGTCGCGGCGGCCGGACGGCGTACGCTGATCCGTCGGCTGACCTACGATCTTCATGGGCTGCCGCCGACACCGGAAGAGGTCGAGGCCTTTCTAGCCGACCGCGCGCCTGAGGCTTACGAGAGGTTGGTCGATCGGCTGCTCGCTTCGCCGCGTTACGGCGAGCGTTGGGGGCGTCACTGGCTCGATGCGGTCCACTACGGCGAGTCGCACGGCTATGAAAAGGACAAGCCTCGGCGGCACTCCTGGCCGTACCGCGACTGGGTGATCGAGGCGTTCAACGACGACAAGCCTTACGACCGCTTTGTGCGCGAGCAGTTGGCGGGGGACTATTTGCGGCCCGACGACCCGCGGGCGCTGGTTGCTACGGGCTTTGTGGCGGCGGGGCCTTGGGACTACGTCGGGCACGCGGAGTTGCGCGAAGGGACGTCGGACAAGAAGATCGCGCGCTTGCTCGATCGCGACGACATGCTGGCGCAGACGATGTCGACGTTTACGAGCTTGACGGTGCATTGCGCGCGTTGCCACGACCACAAGTTCGACCCGATTCGGCAGGAAGACTACTATGCGTTGCAGGCCGTCTTCGCGGGGGTCGATCGGGCCGAACAGCCATTCGACGACGATCCGGAAACCTTCGCGCTGCGGCGACGGTTGTGGTTCGAGCGGCGCGACGTCGAGGCGGCGATGCAGCCGTTGCTCCAGAAGATCCGCGAGCAGTCGAGCCCGGAGATCGACGAGCTCGACGCGCGCATCGCAGCGATCGGAGAGGAGCGGACCGACCTGTTGCCGAAGGTCGGCGAGACGTACACGCCTGAGCGGATCGAGCGCCGCAAGGTGCTTGGCGAGCAGGCCGCGGCGCTCTCGAAAGAGCGCAACGCTCTAGCTCGCGCTCGGCTCGATGCTAGCGACCGTCGGACGCTCGAAGACCATGAGGCGCGCCGTAGGCAGATCGATGAAGCGATGGGCGCGTTGCCCGAGCCGCGCATGGTCTACAGCGCGGCGACGTACTTCAAGCGCTACGGGAGTTTCACTCCGGCGTGGGAACCGCGGCCAGTGCATCTGCTGGAGCGCGGCAGCGTGGATGCGCCGGTGCGGCCGGTCGGTCCGGGGACGGTGTCCGCGGTGGAGGCGCTGCCCGCGCGGTTTGAGATCGACGAAGAGCAGCCTGAAGGCGCTCGTCGTACGGCGCTGGCTGAGTGGATCGTCGACCGGAAGAATCCGCTGACCTGGCGCTCGATCGTCAACCGGGTTTGGCGGCATCACTTCGGGCGCGGGCTTGTCGATACGCCGAACGATTTTGGCCGGATGGGCGAGAAGCCGACGCACCCGGAGTTGCTCGATTGGTTGGCGGCGGACTTCCGCGATCACGGCGGACGGTTGAAGCGGCTGCATCGCCAGATTTTGACGAGCGACGCTTATCGACGCTCGACGGCGCACGACGAACCGAACGCCGCGGCCGACGCCGGCAATCGTTATCTGTGGCGGATGAATCGGCTCCGGCTCGATGCGGAATCGGTGCGCGATTCGGTGCTTGCGATCAGCGGCGGGTTGGACCTCGAGATGGGCGGTCCGCCGGCGGAGCATTTCTGGTTCAAGAACGATCATGCGCCGATCTACGACTACGCTCGCTTTGATTTCGAGAGTCCGGAAGCGCGTCGCCGCAGCGTCTATCGCTTCTTGGTGCGGAGCGTGCAGGACCCGTTTATGGAGAGCCTCGACTGCGCCGATCCGTCGCTGCTTGTGCCTAAGCGGAATACGTCGTTGACGGCGGTGCAGGCGTTGGCGATGTTGAATGATCCGCTGATTGTCGTCGAGTCGCGGCGCTTCGTGGAACGGCTGCGGGACGAGGCTCAGACGACGGAGGAACAGATCGCTCGCGCTTACCGACGGACGCTGGCGCGCGCGCCGAAAGAACACGAGGCTCAAGCGCTCGTCAGGTACGCCGAGAAGCACGGGCTTGAGAATGCGGTCCGTCTGCTGTGGAATTCCAATGAGTTTGTTTTCCTCGATTGAAAGCGAGAAGACTCGGCGGCGACGACCGGGAATCACTTCGTTCGCGGCCACGCTTGTCGTGGCGTCGGCGTGGATGTTGATCGACCCGAGGCCGGCGACTGCGCTCAAGGTCGTGGTGATTGCGTCGTTCGTCGGGGGCCTGGTCGCACTATGGTCGATGACGGAGAAGGTCCGGATCGTCGGTACCGGCGTAGCGATTTTTTACGGGTTCGGTCTCAAGCATCGGATCGTTCCGTGGAGTGAGATCTCGCACTTGGTCGAGGCGCCAGAGGTGGACGAGGGGGGCGAGCATGGGCCGCGCGTCTACTACATGGCGGCCTTCATCGTGTCGAAGAACGGAGCTTTCCCAGAGACGCGGGTACGGTTCCAGAGCGAGCTTGAGCGGGAGAATTTTCTTGACGCATTCGAAGAGAACGGAGTGACCGTCGTCCGCGACGAGCGAGATCCGCGCGAAGCCTATCTCGGCCTGACGACGATCGATCTACCCTAGGCCGGCCATGTCTACGCGCGTACAACAAGCCATCGCACCCAGAGAGCAAGAGGCCCAGCCCCTCTTCGGCTGCGCGCTGGAGTACGGACTTGAGAACGCGGTCCGGCTACTCCGGAACTCAAACGAATCCCCCTTCGTGGATTGAGAGGAGCTAGACTTGACCCTCGCGCTCAAGACAGGCCTCCTGTTGGTCGCGATCATTACCGCGGGCCTGATTTTCAGGAGATATGGCGACATCGTAGACGGGCGGCGCGACTGGAACCTACTGGGTAAAGGTGGGACGGTGATAACGCTCTTGTATCTTTCGGTCTTCTCCGCTGGCTGGCTTCTGGTAAGCGAGGGCGTGTCATTTCTATCGGTGCTGGCGGCGACATCGCTTGTTTGCGCGGCTTGCGTTTGCGTCGTCGCTTTTCCGCGACGCATTCGGTTTACGCCGGAGGGAGTGGTCGAGTCAACAATCCTCCCTCGTCGCTCGCGGGCTCTGAGTTGGAGTCAGTTGACCCGCGCCGTGGAGGTCGCAGAACTCGGGCAAAGCGGAAATACGCGTCGAGTCTTTGCGAGACGACTTGTCCTGATTCCAGACGGAGACGTCGCCGAGATAGAGATTAGGTGGTGGGAACCGGTTTCGCTCCGGTTAGGTTACGAAGGGAACTACGTCCTACGGCTTTGCGAGCGCGCTGTTGTGGAGCGTGTAGTCAAAAAACTGCAGGCCAGAGGAATCCCAGTAGAGCGATACGAAGGGGAGAGTGTCGATAGGGTAGGTTCCAAGACAATAGGCATCTAGGGTTCGTTCGCATGGACTACACACCCAACCACACCCGCCGTAGCTTCCTCCAGCATGCTGGCGGCGGCCTCGGCGCGATCGCGCTGGCGCATCTGTTGGGTCGGGAGACGGCGTCGGCTGGCGACGGACTACACCATCCGGCGAAGGCGAAACGCGTTGTTCAACTGTTCATGTCGGGCGCCGCCAGCCAGTGCGACACGTTCGACTACAAGCCGCTGCTGATCGAACGCAACGGGCAGAAATTTGATCCGGGCGGCAAGGTCGAACTCTTCCAAAGCGACCCGGGTCCGGTTATGGCGAGCCCTTGGGAGTGGGCGCAACACGGCGAGTCGGGCAAGTGGATGAGCAGCCTCGTCCCTCATCTGGCCAAGCAGGCCGACCGGATGACCTTCTTCCCGTCGATGGTCGCTAAGTCGAACGTCCACGGGCCGGCGACGTTCATGCAGAACACCGGCTTCGTGTTGCCGGGCTACCCGTCGATGGGGGCTTGGCTCTCCTACGGGCTCGGGCGGATGACCGACGAGTTGCCGACCTTCGTCGTGATGCCGGACGCGCGCGGCTTCGCTCCCAATGGCCCCGGCAACCACTCCGCCGGGTTCCTTCCGGCGCAGCACCAAGGGACGTTGATTCGGGCCGACCGGCCTAACCCGATCCACGATCTTTTTCCTCCTGACTCGGCGGAGTTCATTACCAGCCGTAGCGAAGCCGACGGGCTCGCGCTGCTGCAAGAGATCAATCGCGCGCACCAGGCCGAGCGCGAAGGCGACTCCCGTCTGGACGCGCGCATCGAGTCGTACGAGATGGCCGCACGGCTGCAGACGAGCGCGCCTGAGGTGATGGACCTATCGGGCGAATCGGAAGCGGTGAAGAAGCTCTACGGCCTCGACGATCCGATGACCGAGGATTTCGGACGTCGATGTCTGATTGCGCGTCGGATGCTCGAACGCGGGGTGCGCTTTGTGCAGGTTTGGAGCGGGGCCGACAACGGTTTTCCGCGGCGCAACTGGGACAGCCACGAGGACATCGTCAAGGACCACGGAGCGATGGCGAAGTCGATGGACCAGCCGGCGGCGGCGCTGCTCGAAGACTTGGCCGGGCTGGGTATGTTGGACGACACCATCGTCTACTGGACGACGGAGTTCGGGCGGATGCCTTGCGGTCAAGGGGCGAAGGGGCGCGATCACAATCCGTTCACGTTCACCTCATGGACGGCGGGCGGCGGATTCGAGCCCGGAGTGGTTTATGGGGCGAGCGACGAGTGGTCGTACAAGGCGGCCGAGTATCCGATCTACTGCTACGACTTGCATGCGACGGTCTTGCACCTGCTGGGCATCGACCATGAGCGATTGACCTATCGACACAATGGGATCGACAGGCGGCTGACGGACGTGCATGGGCACGTGATCGGCGAGGTGTTGGCGGGGTAGTCGCGTCGTGTGACGGGGCGAGGTGGACGGTACTGGGATTTTGGTTTTTGGGCGGCGCCGTTGGTACCAAAATGCAAAATGTCATGGGACTGACATTTTTCGGCTGTAAGCTGTTGATTGTTCGTCGGGAAATGTCAGTGTTTTGCACGAAAATGTCACGTTTTGACAGGGTTTTGACATTTTTTCTGGCGTAAGTCTATTGGAATCAACAAAAGTACTTCGGTTTTCAGAAATTTCAATTTATGAAAACGCTTTCATCGTCGTAAGACGCTTGTTTTGAGCGGCTTGCCTGGATTTGAAAATGTCATGGTACTGACATGGCTTTTGGAGGGGCGCCTGGGACTTGTGACCTAGTACTGCTCTTAGTGGTTTTGGTGACTGGGCGCAACTCTGTTTTTAGGGTAGCGGAGGGGTGCAAATTCTTGGTTTGGAGGCGGCGGTTTTGGAGGCCGGAGAGGGGAGAGTTTTGTGGGCTGGGCAGCGGGCTCTCGCTTCGCGAATCGCCCTGGGGCGGGACTGAAGTCCCGCTGCGGGCTGAAGCCCGCGCCACAAAGAGGGCTGGGGTTCGCGTTGGTTGTGGGGTGGTTGGGCGGGCCCGGACCTTCGAGCATGGCTCGAAGGCGGCACGGCTGGAGCCGTGCGCCACGGTGGGGTGGGTTAGCGGGTGCGGTATTCGTTGCGGAGGCGGAGGGCTTCGTCGAAGAGGTCGGCGGGGGCTAGTTCGCCGCGCAGTTCGGGGTAGGCGGCTTCGACTTCGGCGCGCCAGGCGGCGGCGTCTACGGACACCACGTTCAAACCGCGGGTCTTCATCTGAGTGATCGCGTCGGCGCCGAGTCGGCGGATCTTCGCGCGCAGTTCGTCGCCGGCCTTCTTGGACGCCGCCAGCAACTTGGGGCGGAGGTCGGCGGGGATTTTTTCCCAGCCGGCTTTGCTGATCACGACGCCGCCGGTGACGGGCGCCCACTTGAGATCGATCATGTTGGGCGCGGTGCGGAACGAGCCGTCGAGCATGGCGAACAGCGGCGGGACGGTGATCGCCTCGATCAGCCCGGTCTGGAGTCCGGTGGGCATGTCGCCCATCGAGAGCGGGGTGACGGTCATATCGAATCGTTTGTAGAGACGTTCGGTGCGCGGGTCGCCGGCGGAGATCCAGAGTTTCTGCTCGCGGAGCTCGTCGATGGTTTTTGCGGGCTTCTTAGTGAAGAATTGAGCCCAGCCGCCGTCAGCCCAGTTGAGGACGATAAAGCCCTCGGAGGCGAGACGCGCTTCGAGTTTGGGCGCCATCTTGTCGCGCACGTAGTCGAGCTCGGCGTAGGAGTCGAAGAGCATCGGGATGTGCAGGGCGTCGACGCCTTGATCGATTTTGGCGAGGCCGATACCGGTCATCGCGACGGCCTGTAGGCGGCCGACGCGGACGAGCCGGAGCATCTCGACATCGTCGCCCAGCGCGCCGCCGGGAAGGATTCGCAAGCGCACCTTACCGCCCGAGATGCGGGCCCACTCTTGGCTCATGCGCTCGAGCGTCTCGTGCCAGGCCGAGCCCTTGGGGACGACGGTGCCGAGATTGATGGTGAGGCCGCGCTGGGCGCTGAGCGGAAGGGCCAGGAACAAGACGGCCAGCAGGGTCGAGGACAGGATGCGAGGCAGGTTCACGGAGCGGATTCCTCCAGCGGTTCGAGGATCAGGAAGAGATCCTCGGTGCGCTCTTCGAGCCAGCGCGCGCGGCGTTGCGCGACGGTGTTGAGAAGGCGCTTGTCGGGATGTTTTTCGAGGTCTAGCGCGAGGGCCTTGGCGATCATCCGGCGGAACAGTTCGACGTCTTGCGCGGGCACGGCGGCCGCTTCCGCGTAGGAGACGTAGAGAGAGGCGCTCGAGCCTTGGCGGAGCGCTTCGGCGGCTTCGAAGGCCTGGTCGATGGTTGCGCGATCGCCGCCGCCGGGTCGGGCGCTTGCGAGGGTCAGTTGGAACTCGTGCAAGGCGCCGGAATCCCAGTCGGGATCGAGTTCGGTGCAGCGTGCGATGAGAGCGTCCACTTCTTCGAGGCGCGCGAGCATGGCCGCGTCGCCTTTGGCGTTCGAGACGGCGAGACCGAGAGCGGCCGCCGTCCAGTAGAGCAACGGCACGTCGCGCTCGCGCTTTTTCGGGTTTGTGACGAGTACGGCTTGCCGAGGGTTCCGTCGGAGTTCGTCCTCGAAGCCGGGGTAGACGGTTTCGACGGCGCGGAAACCATAGCGGGCGGCGCGGAGGTAGAGGCGCAGGGCGCGTTCGCGCATCTCACGGCCGCGGTCGAGATCGACCTCGTAGGCCTGCTCGGCGGGGAAGTCGACGTAGGCGTAGGAGTAGAGGGTGAAGCCGCGGACGGCGGTGAGCAGGAGGTTGCGGTCGTCGGGGACTTCGGCGAGCAGCGTTTCGACGAACTTGAGGCTGAAGGGGAGGGCGTCGCCGACGAGGATGAGGTCTTCATCGGTTTCGAAGACGGAGGGGCCGGAGTTGAGCGAGGCGCCGACCTGGCGGACGGCGTACTTCTTTACCGAACACGCCGTGAGCGCGCACAACAAGACGACGGTCGTCAGGCGAAAGAGCACAGGCGGGGGAGTCCTCGCGGGGAATTCCCAGAATAGCGGACGTACCGGGAGCGTCAGGGGGAGTGAAAAAGATGATTGGGGTGATTCAAAGGCGAGATTGCTTGGCTGAAGGGCGTTTCCGAGCGCTCCGCGGCATGGCCGCAGATCGCGCGGAAACGCCTAAGGACGAACGACGAAGATGGATATATCGCATTGATCTCCCAGGGCTCGCGCCCTGGGCAAACGAAATGCCGCCCTTCGGGCTGAGCAACGGGCTCTCGCTTCGCGAATCGCCTTGGGACCCGGCACTCACGTACCGGGCTCTGACGGATCCGACCGCCGTTGATTGTTTCAGAGTCCCTCAGGGGGAGTGAAGGGGTTGAGGTTTTGGGACACGGGGTGGGATGGCGCGGGTTTGCACGGGCCGGCGTGCCGGTAAGGACGAGCAACGGGCTCTTGCTTCGCAAATCGTCCTATGCCCGCTCCATGACTGTCGCGGCTCTGCTGGAGGAAGAGTGCGGTTGGGGTTGGCCAGTCTTTTGCAGCTCGTCAGGTCTTGCGTTCTAGGTCGACCCGAATACGCGAGATGGGCGAGGTGAGGATGCCCGCGCCTTCGGGGGATTGAAAGCTCAGTTGCATGCCGGGGGCGACGTAGCATTCGGCCAACTGGCTGTCGAGCCAGCGGGTTCCCTTCAAGACGACGATCACCGGATCGGGACAGTACTTCTCGTGCCCGGAAATCGCCGCTCGGTGATCGGCCAACTTCTCAATCCGGTACACGTGGTTGGCCGTGTGCGCCTCGACCGCGGCGCCGGCGGGGAGCTTCTCGATGAAGACGCCTTCCTGCTTCCCCGCCCCCGTCGCAGCGAGGTTTACGGGCGCCAGGGTTCCGGCGTCGCCGCGCGCCTCCTCCGAGAACGAGGAGAGTCCGGCTGCATGAATCGTTCTCGTGTGCTGGTCCACGGCCATAGTCCTTGTCGCAGTGATCTTATCCCAAGTCGCGAATTCGTTGAACCGTTTCGGCCGTAACAGACGTATCGCCCCTTATGGAATTGCGCGCCCTACTGGTGCTTCTTGCGTCGTGTTTGCCGCTGGCGGCGCAGCAGTACAAGATCCCGGCTTACGAGCTTTCGGGCGGTTTCACGACGATCCAGCGGGATCATTCGCAGAGTTACTACGGCGTCAACGGAGCTTGGACCGCGAACATCAGTCGGCGGGTGGGCTTGGCGGTGGAGGCCGGCGCGCTGTTCGGCGATCGGGAGGTTTTTGGTCTCGACAACGTTCCCGAGGGGGTCGATACGTCTCCGGACCGCAACCTGTTTACGCTGCTGGTCGGACCGCGCGTGCGCATCGTGGCGACCGACCGCTATACGGTTGCGCTGCACGCTTTGGGCGGCTATGCCCGCGCTTCGAGCGAGGGGCTGCTGCTGGACGACGACGGCGTGGCGATGATGAGTCCGAGGTTCGTCGACCACCACGGGGCGGCCTCGCTGGGAGGGACGTTCGACGTCCGGATCAGCAATCGAGTCGCGTGGCGACTCCAACCGGACTGGTTTTGGGCGAGCGGAGCGGACAACGGATGGTTCCGCTTCAGTACCGGACTTGTCTTCCGCTTCGGCTCTCGTTAGCTGGGCGCGGCGGCGTTTGGTTTCGGGAGGCGGCTATGCGACCATCGGGACTGCATGCGATGCCCCCTCGCGATCGCCGCCGCGCTGATCGTAACTTCAGGCTGCTCGGGCCCCCAAACGGACGAGACGGCCTTCGTATTGGAACCGACCATGACGGGCTCGGAGAACGCGGGGGACTGGGTTCCCCGGGCGGCCTCCAGTGAAGTCTCCGGCGGTAACTCGGCCGCGGGCGGTTCGGACGAGGAGTATCGTGCTTCGCTCTTGCGTCGGCGAACGGAACTCCGAGGGGAGCTTGAAGCGCTTCCGGTCGACCGGGCGCCGCTCGTCCGCAAGCGTAAAGAGCGCGAACTGGAGATGATTCAGGAGCGCCTGGACGACGTCGCACGGGCGTTTGTGGAACAGCAACGACGGACCAAGTTGGCCAAGGCTTCGCTACAGCTGTTTTTGGAGCGGGCGGAGTCGGAGTCGTGGTGGGAGATCGACTACGCGATCAAATCGGGCGAACTCTCGCTGGTGCGCTCGATCGTTCAGGACAACCTGTTGCGCGTGGAGCGCGACGCCGCGGCCGAAGGGCTCAATGTCGGGGAAGTTCGCCGGCTGGCCGCGCAGGCCTTTCTCAAGGTCGCGGACGTGGCTGAGTCGGCAGCGGATTTTGAGGAAGCCGAGCGGGCGTTGCGGCTGGCCGCGAAATACAGTTCGGACCTGGCTGTTTCGATGGACGCGCTGGCCAAGCGCGCGGAGCTGCTGGAGAGCCTTGGCGAGAAGGAAGAGGCGATGGAATTGGCGAAGCAACAGCATGACCTGTTGCGCACGGCTGGGCCGCGCTAGGGTTGCTTGGCGGGGCGTTCGGGTCGGAAGTTTTCGGAAGCGATGTCCGCAGCGCGGTGGGGGATATCCGACAACGGAGAGGCTTCACCGGGGGCAACAAGCGCAGCCTTGCGGGGTGTGAAAGAGTTGATTGGGCGGTCGTGAATGGATCGTCGAGGTCTTCGTAGCTATTGTCCTTACGGGATTGGCGAGAAACGGATGTGAGTATCGGAATCGAAGAATTCTTGCTTGCGAGGCAATGTCGCAGCGGGCGAGGCTTCACGTGCGACCGTGGTCACGGGCTCACGTGTCAAGCAACCAAACATATGTGACAAAACGTTCACGGGACATATGTGACACTCGCTCCTTTCCCGTTCGCTCCCTCTTCGCTTCGTTCCGCTGACCCGGGGGTTGAGTTGGATTGTTGAGGGAAGGGGGCGGCCGCCCCCTTCCCTCAACAATCCAACCCTTGACCTCATTCCGGCTCCTCGTCCCAACCGTCGCCCTTCAACGTCCGGCGCAGATCCAATCGCAAG